>Ga0206964_10065_pt1 | contig 25669 bp, 28 predicted proteins | sample Alteio_BWOrgHeat_25_FD_152980 | JGI IMG/M metagenome (GOLD analysis project Ga0206964, IMG submission 152980) | Enriched cells from forest soil in Barre Woods Harvard Forest LTER site, Petersham, Massachusetts, United States -... | ecosystem: Environmental > Terrestrial > Soil > Temperate forest >...
GCACCGATACCAGCGCCGCTCAGCGCACGGTCGCCCGTGCTATTGCCGCATGCGGTCAGTAACGTCAGTGCTGCAATGGCAATCACCGCATTTTGTAACTTTTTCATAAAACGATCCTTTGTTAGGGTTATAGAAAAACCCTAAAGGAGTGCCTGTAAGATTACCGCAGGATAAAGGAGATTAGGCGTAAGGCGGACGTAAGGCTTGCGACTCAAGCCGCCTTGGAAACGGCGTGCGGGAAGACGTCCATCCGGTAGCCAATACCTGGCTCGGTCTTAATGAAGACGGGCAAAGTAGGATTTTCTTCGATCTTTTCCCGTATCTGCCCGATATAGACGCGCAGATAGGTAGTGTCGTCGCTGTGCGCCGCTCCCCAGACTTTCCTGAGAATTTCTTTATGGGTAAGCATTTTGCCACGATTGACCATAAAATGCCGCAGCAGATCGTATTCCTTCGGTGTAAACCCCAGCAGTTTATCTTTCAGGAACACCTCATGCCGCACCAGATCCATGCGCAGCGTGCCGTTGCGCAACTCCGGCTCGCCGGTTTCATGTACAGCTGAGGAACGTAAAGCGGCATTGATACGCGCCAGCAATACATCGACGTTGAAAGGTTTCATCACATAATCGTTGGCGCCCATATTCAGTGCCGCCGTGATTTCCTCATCGGACGAGCGCACCGAAAGCACGATAATCGGCACCTGCGACCAGTCGCGGATGGCGGTGATGACATCCTTGCCATCCATGTCCGGCAGGCCCAGATCCAACAGTATCAGGTCGGGCTTAGTCGAAACGCACATGCGTATCGCCTGCTTGCCGCATGTGCTTTCGACAATCCTGAAATTCTCCGTATCCAGAAGAATAGCCAGCATCTTCTGTATCTGCGGCTCGTCGTCCACCACCAGAATGGTATTTTTCTTCTCATGCATAAGGAATCTCAAAACGCGGAAAACCACTTGGCTTTGATTCATGCCAAGGCTGTGCATCATAAATAGGCTTATAATACAGAGATGTCCATTTAGATAGGTGTATTTATAGGGTATCCTTGTTGGCTTAAGTATAGCTTTGATAACCCCCCACCAACAAACAGCTAGGCCGGTACTGTGGGCGACTGATGGTCGGTTCCGCTCATTGCGCCGCCCTTCATACAAAATATCACCAAACGTCGCTTTGACCTTCCCTTAGAACATGTTATCGTCACGGTTGAGCGCAAGCTCAAGGGCTTAGTAAGGAAATTGGAAATTGAAAAATGTGGTTTGACAGAGAAGATTACCGCGTGCGGCACTGTAGCTGTTATGGACTTTAATCATAAGTTCCGTGAGGCCATGCACTTCCTCGAAAACCCGCTTGAACTATGGGGTTCCGACCAGCTTTGCCACAAGCGCACGGTGATAAAATTGGCCTTTGCCGAACGATTGGTCTACAAGCGCAATTTTGGTTTTCAAACACCAACTTTATCTTTGCCGTTCGTAATGTTACAGGCGTTTCAGGAGGGCAAAAAAGATATGGTGGAGCAACGCGGAGAAACATCGAACCGGATGCTCCAATTTATTGAGGTAATACAGGAGTGGGAGAAATTATTCAAGGCTCCGCCGGTATTGATCGGGAAAAGTTTTCAGTGGGAGCCGTTGTTGGTTGCTGCCTAAATCTATTGTCAAAAAATAGTCGCTTCCAGTACAGATAATTGTATACTAGATTCAACTGAAGAATCAAAAACTAAGGATTGTTTATGAGCGCTATGCCAATCAATTCTACAAATGCGATAGATGCTGCAGCTTTTGTAGTGCTTTTTAATCGCCCATTTACGGAAAAAGAAGAAAGCAAACTTTTGTCGTTAAAAGAAACGTTTAAAGATGAATTGCCAGATTTTTCAAGAACTACAAAAATTACCCTAAAGCAAGAAGCAGGTAAGCTCCCTGAGCAGATAGTACAGGAATCGGGATTAAAACTACAGAAGTTTGAACCTAGTGGAAAAATCGGATGGGTTCTTAATGTTATAGAAAATCAGATAATTGTGACATGCCAATCTTATGATCGGTGGAATAAAGTTTGGGATCAAACAAATAGATATTTTCACAGTGCTTTAAAGCTTTTGAATCTTGAATCTCTTGCTGTTCAAGCGTGTGTATTACAATATGTCGATAGATTTACTGAAAAAAGCACTTCGACGTATAATGTGCATGAGGTTTTTGGTAAAAAAGCTCCTTACCTTACTTCAAAATCTGTTGTCTCAGGAAAACTGTGGCACGTTCATCAAGGATGGTTTGATGAGAAGTCAGCTGATGAGAAGATTCTGAATGTTCTAAACCTCGGTACTAATGAAGATAGTGGAAAAATTATAACCACAATAGACCACTCATTACAGCTTCAGTTTTTGCCTAAACCGAAGCCAGCTAAGAAATTTTTTGATAGCAAAAAAGAATATGAAAAAACTTTCCTTTTTCTACATGAGGCCAATAAAAAGGTGGTGAAATCTCTTCTAAACCAAAAACAATGTAAGGCCGTAGGTTTGGTATGATTACTTCAACGTATAAAACAGAACCCTCTTATATTGCGCCGCTAAAAAATAGTGCTGACACTCTTTCTATGTTTAAGGAAAAATCCGGATATTATCTGCCGTCAAAAGTTGCAGTAGCAACTACCATCTTACTTGCATCTGCCCTAGCGAGCCAAATTTTTAATGATGACCCTAGAAAGATTTTTCCTACCGCATATCCCCTCTCTCCAGCACCAATTAATTCCAATGTGATTGCTACAATTGAAGAGCCTTTTAGTTTTGAGAACCGCGACGAAGTAATTAAGTTTATAGCAGGCAAGGCAGATGTATTGAGCTTGTATAAAAGTCTTCCTGTGTTGATTCAAAGCGTATTCGGAAATGCAAAAGTGCAGCTAAGTATTTTTAAAGATTATGAAGAAAATTGGAGTAATCTTCGAGTTGAAATCACCTCTGGACATGAAATAGACAGCCTTTCGGCGCTAGAAGATCAGTTATTTAAACTTCTTGAAAAAGATAAATCGTTTATAGCGGCTTTAGACCATGTAACGATTTCTTGCGGGTAAAGTATGTTTGATCCCGTAGAGTTTTTTAATCTAGCGCGCAACCTCTATAAGGACGCATTACCGCTTGATTCTGCTTTAGCAAGAACATGTATAAATCGCGCATATTACGCAGCTTTTTTGGTTGCACGTGATGCATCAAAAAATAAAAGCGAAAGTAGTATGATTCATACACAGATTATTGACCATTATAAAAAAAAGAACAGGCAAATTGGGAATAAATTATCCGACCTTTTTATACGAAGAAAGAAAGCGGATTATTCGTTAGGCGACACCATAACCAACAGAGACTCCGGAATAGCCCTCAACCAAGCTAAAGAAATCTTGGAAGCATTAGGTAAAAAGATCGATAAATAAGGTTTTGCTCGACAATCAATTACAACAGCGCACATATGGCACCCCGCAATTAAAAGGAGCCATTATGATTATCACCGATCTCACGCCATACAGAAAATATGTGGATGCTTTTGACATAAGCGAGAAGCAGAAGCTGGAACTCGTCAATACGTTATGGGCTATCATCGAAAATATTATGGATCAGCACTTCGGCCTGTATCAGCTGGAGCAGAAGGATGATACCAACGCGGAATAGAACCCGAAACACTAGGGAATCCAACACTTCTAACGGTATGTCTCAAAAAGGGAATTTGAAAAATGGCACATAAACAGTGCCTTGCAGAAATGGTGGAGCCATGGGGAGTCGAACCCCAGACCTCTACAATGCCATTGTAGCGCTCTACCAACTGAGCTATGACCCCATCCGGTGCCAGATGTGCCTGAAACCAGAACCCGGAATTTAGCGTGAAACCCGGCGCTGTCAACTGTTTCTGGTTGCTGCAGGTTTTGTTGCTTTGAAGAAGACTACAAGGACAACTCTTAAATCTACATCTGTCTGGTATGGCGGTTTTTTCTTCGGTGTCCGATTCCACCCCCCCATGGCTTTTAGCAGTTCACTAACTGCTGCCTGCTTTTCCTCAACCTGGTCAGCCGGAGTGGTGGCTGCGATGTAATCGGCAATGAATTCCTCTACCGCATCCCCTAATGCCGCTGCTCGGAAACCACTCATTTTTGGACGGTTCTTACTGGTTAAAGCGCCTATGCCGGTAGGAACGTGAGTTTTATATACCGCTTCAGGAGATTTTGTTGAGATGGCATTTGCCATTTCAGTATAGCTTGGTACTTCGCCGTCAGGCTTACGCAGTAATTGCTGCAATTGTTGGCGCTGTTGCTCCACTGCGTCGGGTAGATCAGTCGATTTTCCTGCTAGTACGCGCACTGCCTCGACATGGGAAGCAGATTCAGCCTCCTGAGTTAGAGCCTCATGCAGTGCTATCAGTTCCTTTTCACCGAATTCAAGTGCCTTGCCGATGGCCAGCATCAATCCGGGGGAGGGGTTCCATTCATTCCTTTCGATCGCCATCAACACTTGCGGCAATTTTCCCTCGTCCGCCGCTATTTGTTCCTGGGGATCGAGCTCGATATAGGTTTTGACTTTCGAAATTTCTCCGGCAAATTGATTATCGTCGAGTAGCGCCGGCCGGTCATGACGATAATTACGAATCTTCGTTACCAGAGCAAGACGTTCCTCGCTGCCCACTCCAGCAGCATGCGCCGCTTCATAAGTTCTCCTGAAATCTTCTTCCGTCTGGATTTTGTCAGTCACCTTGTCATTGTCCTTGATTAATACCTGTACCAGCGCTTTGTATTCATCTTCGTTGGGCACTAGAATGCCAAATTCCCATTTTTGCACCTGCTCGCGTTTGATCTCAACCTTGATAATCATCGCCTCGGTGGTAGCTCTCGCCATCTCGTCAAAATCCCAGCCTCTTTCGAACCGTCCTTGTTGCAGCTTGCCGCGGAAGGTGCGCCTGGGATTGGCGATGATTTCCTCAAGCGTCGAGATTTCAGGCTTGGCTGCTGCACGGGCGGCGGGTGCCGTCGGCGGCGCGAGATTCGCTGGGGCTTGAGAATGACTATCCCCATTTGCCTCCGCCCGGCTTCTATCCACTGCTTCGGGTGCTGTTGTAGTGACCGCAGCTGCAGTTGGTGGAGATGGCGGTGATACTGGCGCAGTGGGAGGTTTAACCGGCACTGCGGCAGGCGAAGCCGCAGGCCCTTCCAATAACCCCGCAAGCATGGCAAGCCCTTCCTCTGATGGGGCTTCATCATCATCGAGCAGGATATTTATTGGTTTAAAACTGCTTTGTGGAAGTGAGACTACTAGAATGCTTCCTTCTTGTCCTGTTCGGCTTACACCATGGGTAGCATAACCAAGCGCTTTCAACCGAAGCAATAAAGCTTTTTTTCGGGCAATCAGGTCTGCAGATTCTGTATCTCCAGCAGTCGTGCTGCTTGTGGGATTCAACGATGCGTCCTGTGCCGGTGTTACAACAGAAGAAGCATTGCCGTCAGAAGATCCCGAGATTGTTGGATCACCCTTTTGCGTGCCTAATTGCTGCGTACCAGCCATCGCTCCCTGAAACCTTTCCCATGCATGTTGTTTGGGTTGATTATGACGATCGGTGACAATCTCAATATCCGGTTGGTTATTTTTTCTAAATATATGTACCGTTATGGCACGCTTGCCTGATCCTTCATTGCGCTTTATGTAGCGAAACCCTGACTTTTGCGCTCTTGCGATATCTGCTTCAAATAACCGTTTCAGTTCATGTGGTTTCAAATCTTGATCAGCATCATCTCTTACTGGTGCAGCCTGGTTCATGGTTTCCATTCCATCGGTTGTGGGTTTGGTTGTAGCGGGTTGTACAGATATTCGTCTTCCGGCCATGTGCGCTTTAAGGGCTGACGGCGGTAGTGGTGTTTTAGGTTCGGAGGACGTACCATCCCCTTGCAGCATCTGCCGGGCGGCTTTCAGATCCTCCTGAGTAATGTCTGGCTGAAAAGAACTCATCGCATTTCTTACATTGTTTTTGGCATTGCGGGGAAATTACAACAAAAATTAGGGAATGAAATGTGACAATTTGGTGAAGATTAAGCAATGACTTTGTAAGCCCTATTCATCGCCCATCTTCAGCGCCGCTAAAAACGCGCTCTGCGGGATGGTGACGTTACCGATCTCACGCATTTTCTTTTTGCCTTTTTTCTGCTTGTCCAGCAGTTTGCGCTTGCGGCTGATGTCACCGCCGTAGCATTTGGCCAACACATCCTTGCGCATGGCGGAGATGGTTTCGCGGGCGATGATCTTGCCGCCGATGGCCGCCTGAATGGGAATGGCGAACAGATGTTTCGGGATTAAATCCTTGAGGCGTTCGCACAGGCGGCGGCCACGGAAATCAGCCTGGCTGCGGTGTACGATGAGGGCGAGCGCGTCCACCGGCTCGCCATTGACCAGGATGTTCATCTTCACCAAATCGCTTTCGGCATAGTCGGTGAGTTCGTAATCGAAGCTGGCATAGCCCTTGGAGCAGGATTTGAGGCGGTCGTAAAAATCGAACACGACTTCGTTAAGTGGCAATTTATAGACCACCATGGCGCGGCTGCCGACATAGGTTAGCGTTTCCTGCAACCCTCGTTTTTCGGTACAGAGCGCGAGGATATTGCCGAGGTAATCATCCGGAGTCATGATGGTGGCACGGATCCATGGCTCTTCGATGTGGTCGATCTTAGTGACGTCGGGCATGTCGTTGGGGTTATGCAGTTCCAGGTGCGTGCCGTCGGTCAGGAAGATGCGATAGACGACGCTGGGCGCGGTGCTGATGAGATCGAGGTCGAATTCGCGTTCCAAACGCTCCTGGATGATTTCCAGATGCAGCATGCCGAGGAAGCCGCAGCGGAAACCGAACCCAAGTGCCGTGGAGCTTTCGGTTTCAAACTCGAAGCTGGCATCGTTGAGGCGCAGCTTGCCGAGTGAATCTTTCAGATGTTCGAACTCGCCGGAATCGGTGGGATACAGCCCGCAGAATACCACGGATTGCGAGGGTTTGAATCCGGGCAAGGGCGCTTCCGCCGGGCGGCGTTCTTCGGTGATGGTGTCACCGACCTTGCAATCGGCTACCTGCTTGATGCCAGTGATGATATAGCCGACTTCGCCGGGCAGAAGCTTGTCCACCGCCACTTTTTTCGGGGTGAATACGCCAAGCTGCTCGACCGTGTAATTAGAGCCGTTGCTCATCATGCGGATCTTGGTGCCTTTGTTCAGCGTACCGCCCATGATGCGCACGAGGATAATGACGCCGAGATAGGTGTCGTACCAGCTATCGACCAGCAGCGCCTTGAGGGGGACGCTGGCGTCGCCGGCGCTTTTATTTACGGTGGGCGGGGGCAGGCGGGTGACGATGGCTTCCAACACTTCTTTGATGCCGAAGCCGCTTTTGGCAGAAATGGGGATGGCGTCCGAGGCGTCGATGCCGATGACTTCTTCGATCTGCGCCCGCGCGCGTTCGACATCGGCGGCGGGCAGGTCGATCTTGTTCAGCACCGGCACCATCTCATGCCCCGCCTCGATCGCTTTATAGACGTTGGCCAGCGTCTGCGCTTCGACGCCTTGGCTGGCATCCACCACCAAAAGCGAGCCTTCGCAGGCAGCGAGGCAGCGGCTGACTTCATAGCCGAAATCGACATGGCCGGGCGTATCCATCAGGTTGAGAATATACGTCTCGCCGTCGTTGGCTTGGTATTTCAATCGCACGGTCTGTGCCTTGATGGTGATACCGCGCTCTTTTTCGATGTCCATCGTATCGAGCACCTGCGCCGTCATCTCGCGGCTTTCCAGCCCACCGCATACCTCGATCAGGCGATCAGCCAGCGTCGATTTGCCGTGGTCAATATGCGCGATAATAGAAAAATTGCGGATGTGGGAGAGGGAGGTCATGGCGCATATCTAAGTGTTGCTGCGCAGGAAGTCAAAGACCTTATGCGCTACGCCAATCCATGTTCCACAGCCATGGTTTTGGCATGCGCTTCCATATACTCCACTGCCTTATGCGCTGCGGCAGCGGCTTGGCGCAGCTCATCTTGGACTTTAGGCGGGAAAGTATGGCTACCCAGAATGGCGTCCAGTTCGTCGCGGCGCTGCGTCATCAGCTTGCGCACCGGTGGCAGCAGGAGGTTTTCCTGCTTGCGTACCGTTCCTTCCAGCAGCCGCTCCGCTTCTGTCCGTTCGCGGCCTTCGGGCAAAGCTTTTAATGCTCGCGCGCCATTTTCGCGAATAGTTTCCATGGCGGCGAACAGGTCGCCCCTCTGGCCAGTGGCAAAATTGTTGAGGGCAGCATAAGCGGAAATATTAGTATACCCACTATCCATATCACCACTTTGCCGATGGCTTTGTAATTGTTCAAACGGCACGATATTCGGATCGGTAGATAGTGCATTGTTTTCGGCGTCATGTATACGTTTGCGAGTTTCGAATGCCGCAATATTCTTTGCGCCTTTGACAATATATTCTGTTCCTATACTCGTTGCGATGTCATCCATTGGTATATGATCTTTATCGACCATTCTCTTGTCGAGATGGAGCGTATCGCCCTGATAATGCCCCTTCATGTCTTCGGCGGTAATCACATAATCCGGATTATTGCGGTATTTAGGATTCTGGTAATCGATTTGTGCTAATATGCCGCTATCCTTGGCTTCGTGCACCGCTTTATTGACTGCTTGCCTTAAGTGGTAATTGAGTTTGGCGTTATAGATACCTGCAAGCCTGATCGCCAGCGCATGATTCTCCTGAGCGCGTTTTATCTGATCTGTGTAATAAGAGGCGTCGATGTTTTCCATAGGCTTTTCTTTCAATTTTTTAACATTATACCCGCCATAATCCTCAACGCAACTTTTTTGTTAACACAAGTAAACATCCTAGCGGCCTTTGCGGGATGACGGCTAACGTTTAAATACAGCGACAATCTCCAAATGCCCGCTCCAGACGAACTGGTCGATGCCTTGCGCGCTTTCCAGCCGGAAACCGGCCTTGCCAAGGATTTTCGCATCGCGGGCGAAGGTGGCGGGATTGCAGGAGATCATGACGATAGTATGGATGTTCGATTGGGCGAGCTGCTCGGTCTGGGCTTTGGCGCCGAGGCGGGGTGGGTTGAGGATGGCGGCCTGAAAGCGGTTCAATTCGTTTGCGCTCAAGGGATTTTTGAATAAATCGCGCTGTTCGGCAGTGATATTGGGAATGGCATGGCGCTTGAGGTTTTGCACCATGCTGCCATCGATTTCGACGGCGTGGACTTTTGTAAAGGTGCTTAAAGGTAGGCTGTAGGTGCCGATGCCGCAGAATAAATCGACGACAAAGGTGGCGGATTTTGTCGCCTCCATAGCGGCGCGGGTGAGGAGGTTTTGACCTTCCTGCGTCGCCTGCAGAAAGGCATCAGGCGGCAGAATGATGGTGTGATTGCCGAGGTGCATTTCCACAGGTGCGGTTTGCATGAGCGTTTGCAGTGTGCCGTCGGGCAGGCGTGCGGTAATACGGGCGATGCCGGGGACACATAATTCCCTCCCCCCTTGAGGGGGAGGGTTAGGGTGGGGGGTGACTTTTACTCCAACGTTCGCGGATAGAACCCCTCCCCCTGCCCCTCCCTCAAGGGGAGGGGTGAAGTAAGTCACTACCATATCCACCCCGCTATCCACCGCCGTCAGGCTGATGGATTTTATATTTTCCGTCTCCATTCCAGCCAGTGCCTCATTGATCGGCGCGATCAGCGCCTGTAGGCGCGGCTCCAGAACAAGGCACTGATCGATCGGAATCGGCATATGCCTGCGCAATGGTAAGAGGCCAAGTTTTCCATCCGGTGTGACCTTGAATTCGACGCGCCGGCGCGTGGCGGCGGGCAGGAAAGTGACTTTTGCATTTGGCAGGGGAAATCCGGCCTGTATCAGCGCCGAATGCAACATGCGGGTTTTGAAGGCGTGGTAATCTGGCGGTGCCAGTTGTTGCAGCGTGCAACCGCCACACTGGGAAAAATGCGGGCAGGGCGGAACGGCGCGCCCAATGCCGGGTTTGATAATTTCGGTGATGGTCGCCTGAAAGCCATCATGATTCTGGTGAACGACACGGATTTTAAGCCGGTCGCCAACACAGGATTTAGGGACGAAGACGGGTTTCCCATCGAGCCTGCCGATGCCGTCGCCCAGACCGCCCAGCGATTCGATGGTGATGTCTACAATAGTGTTAGACCTTGTACCCAATGCTAGGCAATGATGTCGGGATAGACGATCTGCTCCAGCTTCATGATTTCATCGCGCATAGCCAGCTTGGCTTTCTGTAGGCGCTTGCGGGTGAATTCGTCGAGGCCGTTGGATTTGATTTTTTCATCCAGTTCGCGGTGCTCGAGGCGTAGCGCTTCTAACTGCTTGATAAGCAAAAGATCTTCGTTCATACGCCGTGATCAGCCAGATATTATAGGGGCAATACATCCCGTCTCAGGAGTGCATCGCCCAAGTTTTTTCGTTTGATAAAAACGGTGCCATCATAACAAATTTTTTACATGGCAACCACTGATTTTATCCACAGCCCTGCCAGCGCTCGACAAGTTCATGATCTATCTCGAATAAATCGAGCACCCGCCCGACGGTGTGATGCACCATTGCCTCCAGGGATTCAGGCTTGCCGTAAAAGGCAGGCACGGGCGGGGCGATGATGCCGCCCATCTCGGTCACGGCCAGCATGTTGCGCAAATGCGCGGCGTTGAGCGGCGTTTCGCGGGCGAGCAGCACCAGCTTGCGGCGCTCCTTGAGGATAACATCAGCGGCACGGGTGAGCAGGGTGGAGCTGCCCGCGCTGGCGATTTCGGCGAGGCTGCGCATCGAGCAGGGGGCGATGATCATGCCCATCATTTTGCACGAGCCGCTGGCGATGGGAGCCGAAATATCGCTGATATTATAAAAATGATCGGCCAGTGTATGCACCTGCGCCAGGCTATACTCCGTCTCATGGGTGATGGTAATCTGCGCCGCCTTGGTGATGACCAGATGCGTCTCAACCTGCGCGGTTCTCAGCGCCTTCAGCAACTCGATGCCGTAAATCGCGCCGGATGCGCCGCTGATGCCGACGATGATGGGTGATTTATTCATTTAAAAATTATGATATGGAAATGCTGTTGAAGGAGTACGGCTGTGATGGCTATCATCATTAAGAAAAGATAGACCAAGGTAACATAAAATTTAATGGGCTGCGATTTCTTATAAACAATTCCCATCCCCATGCGCCCACTATCAAATTTGCCTCTTCTTAAACTATACAGAATAAACCAAGTTCCCAAAATATCGAATAATATAATTATCAATACGATATGGAGCGGCATTACGTGTTTCCCAGCAAATATACAATATCAGCCGCCGCATAGGTAAAAATCGCCCGTGCGCCGGCGCGTTTGAAGGCGAGCAATGATTCGAGCATCACTGCCTCGCCCTCGAGCCAGCCATTGGCAGCTGCAGCTTTGATCATGGCATATTCGCCGCTGACCTGATAGGCCAGCACAGGAACCTGAAAACTGCTGGCGGCACGTTGTACAATGTCTAAATAGGCGAGGCCGGGTTTTACCATCACCATGTCCGCACCTTCCTCAATATCGAGGGCGATTTCGCGCATGGCTTCGTCGCTGTTGGCTGGGTTCATCTGGTAGGTGCGCTTGTCGGCGGCGCCCAAGAATTTCGCCGAATCCACCGCGTCGCGGAACGGGCCATACAAGCTGGAGGCATATTTGGCGGCGTAGGAGAGGATCAACGTGTTCTGGAAACCTTCGCTCTCAAGCGCGCTGCGGATAGCACCGATGCGGCCGTCCATCATATCGCTGGGCGCGACGATATCGCAACCGGCCTTGGCTTGGACGATTGCCTGCTTGCATAAAATTTTGATCGTCGCGTCATTGAGGATCTGCCCGTTTTCGACCACGCCGTCCTGCCCGTGCGATGTATACGGATCGAGCGCGACGTCGGCGATGACACCGATGTCCGGCACGGCGTTTTTGATTTCTTTGATGGCGCGGCAGACGAGATTATTCGGAAAGAGCGCCTCATCGCCCATGGGGCTTTTGAGCTTGGCTTCAATGACCGGGAACAGCGCAACGGCGTGGATGCCCAACCCATGTGCCGCTTTTACCTTTTCCACCAGTATATCGAGCGTTACGCGCGATACGCCCGGCATCGAGAGAATCGGCGTTTCGATGTTTTTGCCTTCCTGGATAAACACCGGCCAGATCAAATCTGAGGCGCTGAGGCGATGCTCCGCCAGCAGCTCGCGGCACCAGCCGCTCATACGCGTGCGGCGCAGGCGGATGACGGGAAACGTTGCTCGTTGCTCGTTGCTCGTTGCTCGTGACATAATATTCTTGAATAATCGGCTAAAAATGCCATTAAGGCTCTTGCTATATCACTTTATGGACAACCGTCAATGCCATCACCAGCAACGAGCAACGAGCAACGAGCAACCAAAAACCGCATCCTCTCCGGCGTGCAACCCACCGGCAACCTGCATCTGGGCAATTATTTAGGGGCGATCCGCAACTGGGTGGCGATGCAGCAGGAGTACGAATGCCTGTTTATGCTGGCCGATCTGCATGCTATCACCGTGCCGCAGGAACCGAGTGCTTTACGCACCAACGTGCGCGAAACAGCGGCGGCTTATATCGCCTGCGGTATCGACCCGGAAAAAAGCGCCATTTTCCATCAATCGGCGGTATCGGCACATGCAGAGTTGACATGGATATTATCCTGCCATACGCCGCTGGGATGGCTCAACCGAATGACGCAGTTTAAGGAAAAGGCCGGAAAACACCGCGAAGAAGCGATGCTCGGTCTATACTCCTACCCCGTATTGATGGCCGCCGATATATTGGTGTATAAGGCGACGCATGTGCCGGTGGGGGAAGACCAGAAGCAGCATCTGGAGCTGGCGCGCGACATCGCGGGCGCGTTTAACCGGCATTATCAAACAGAGTTTTTTCCGCTACCGCAGCCGGTGATTCTGGGGCAGGCGGCGCGGGTGATGAGCTTACGCGACGGCACGAAAAAAATGAGCAAGTCTGACGAATCGGATTATTCACGCATCAACCTGACCGATGATGCCGACGCCATCGCCAAGAAAATCAAAAAAGCCACCAGCGACAGCTGTGCGACCATCGGGGAGAATATCGACGCCCGACCGGAAGCGAGCAATTTGCTCACGCTTTATGCCACGCTCAAGGGCATCACCCGTGAGCAGGCATTGGCCGAATGCGGCAGTGCCAATTTCTCCGCCTTCAAGCAGATGCTGACCGACGTGGCGGTGGCGCATTTATCGCCGATCACCCATAAAATGCGCGAATTGCTGCAGGCGCCAGACTATATCGACCAGGTGCTGGTCCGCGGCGTGGCCCGCGCGCAGGGCATTGCGGGGCCGGTAATGAAGGGAGTGAAGGAAACGGTTGGTTTCCTATAATAAATATAGGAGTTTTTCATTATTACCCGTGTAGAAATGTCGGTATATTAATATTTATTTACTTTTATGCTTGTTCTGTTACAATGGCCTCCTACAGAAGATGGGTTCTGCTCATATGACAGACAACGACGACATTAATCGTGATCCCAAATCGCACGAATGGCAGATAGCAACCAAGCTTACGCATGTCACAGGACGTCCGTGGTATGGGGGGAACGGCAACGTCCAAGCTCCGCATTGGGCTCAAGGCGATAGAACCGGCTCCGATGCGCTGGTTCCGGAGGGGCTGAAGCGCTTGGGCATTATCAAGAATGCATCGGATATAGAAACACCGCTTATGCGGCAGGGAGCAACGCCGTCGCGGGATGCTACTATCGATATCGGCCATATCGATGTCACGCGGCTTAATGATGCTGTTGCGCATAAACATAAAACGCTGCGCGTCGATGCCCAACCGCAATCGCATGAAGTCATATATCATCCTGCTGGACGTCCGGCCGGTTCCTTTCGTAACCGTTAAGCCGTCACTTGCATCGTTTCTGGCGACATCATTTGCCTGCATGACCGGGACATGCTAAAAATAGCCATCCTGTCACTTTATTCTTGTCCCCATGCAGCCCCGTCCGGTCATACCTTTTGCCACGATGCTCAAGACGATCATGGTCGTCTCCAGCCCAGCGTTGCTGGTGCTGGCGTTGCTGGCGCTGCTGGGCGATCTGGATTTCAGCTATTTCGTCTATGGCTATATCGGCGTCATGCTGCTGTCGGCGATATTCGCCGTGCCGTTCCTGTCCAATATTTCGGCGCTGACGCATTACGTCAATGACCTCGCCCTCGACCGGCGCGTGCGTGCGCCCGACCTCAGCTTCCTGAGCAATATCGGCGAATTGTCCGGCTCGCTGAGCAGCCTGCAGCGCAGTTGGGAAAACAAGCGGCAGGAAATGGAGACGGTCATCACCGAGCGTGAAATCCTGGTCGATACGCTGCCGGACATTCTTATCATGACCAACGACGATAAGATGATCGTGCGCACCAACCGCGCGGCGCGCAATATTTTCGGCCAGAACCTGGCGCACCGGTCTTTGCGCGACATCATCCCCAACGAAAAGCTGATGAACGCCATCGATGCGGTGATTGAGGATTTGCGCGGGCAGGAGGTAGAATTTTATCTTGAGGAGCCGGCGCTGATGGATTTCCAGGCGGTGATCGAGCGTTTTCCTATTCCCTCCCAAGGTGGCATCTCCGTTGTCATCACGCTGACCGACATTACGCAGCAGAAGCGCATCCAACGCATGCGCGCCGATTTTGTCGCCAACGCCAGCCATGAAATCCGTACGCCGTTGGCGTCAATCATCGGTTTCATCGAAACGTTACGCGGCCCGGCCAAGGACGATCCGGCGGCGCGCGACGAATTCCTCAAAGTGATGGCTGATCAGGCCGAACGCATGTCCAAGCTGGTCAACGACCTGCTGTCGCTATCGAAAATCGAGATGAACGCACACGCTACGCCGACCGCCAAAGTCGATCTGCTACGCCTCATCCGTGCCGAAAAAGCGCACTTCGAATGGGCATGCCGGCAGAAGAATGTGACGCTGCGCCTCCGCCTGAACGATAATTTGCCACTGGCGCGCGGCGACGACGAAGAACTGGCGCAAGTGGTGCGCAACCTGATGGGTAATGCCATCAAATACACCAGCCCCGACACAGAAGTCGTGCTGACCGCCAAGATCACCTCCAGCCTGCCGGACGATCCCATATTCCGGCATCTGTCGCGTGCCATTTGCCTGTCGGTGCAAGATCAGGGTGAAGGTATCGCGCCGGAACATATCCCGCGCCTGACCGAGCGTTTCTACCGCGTCGACACGGCGCGCACGCGCAAAGTCGGCGGCACCGGGCTGGGGCTTGCCATCGTCAAGCACGTGCTCAACCGCCATCACGGCGTGCTGACCATCGCCAGCGAACAGGGCAAGGGCAGCACCTTCAGCGTGTTCCTGCCGGTGTATGACGACGTCGCGCCGCCGCTGCCGGTTGTGCAGAAGGAATAAGCGATTTTTTAGGACGGTTTACGTGGCCTGAAAACCAATTCGTTTTTATATATCAATATTATAATTAAATTTAATACCCTAAAACAATGGATTATAAAAGCGAGCGAAACTATGTGCCAACATGCAGTGTTATGGGCGTTGAATACGCTGGCTAAGAAGGATAAATCACCATTGCTGTAATCTTGTCATGTAATCTTAACAAAACAATGCATGTGCTCACCGAGAATTTTGTTATAATATTTTATAATATTCATAAAAAAAGAGGGTGTTATGGCCGGTATAACCATCAATCTTGATGAAAATATAAAGCCTAATGATCAGCCTATTACTATTTCCTTCAAAGGGAATAAAAATAGTCCTCAAGTTACAGTTTTGGTCAATGGGCAGGAACAAGATAATTTTGGGGAAATTGATCGGAATCAACCCATTAATCTCACAGGTACGAGAGATCACACGATCAATCTGCTCAGGAATAACCAATTTGCGCCGCAGCTTATAAATGACATCAAAACACAAGGTGAAAATCCTGGTTTGATAAAGGTGCTAGGAACAGGATCATTCGTGGTCGCAGGCGGTACTTTTGTAGTCGATACAACAGGCGAGGGCGTTACGGACGAAATAGCGGCTCAGCCTTCTATGACGAAGAAAAAAGCATTGCCAAAAGTCAAAACACCAAACAAAGCGGAAAAAGAGGTGGTTTCCATTAATCCCGAAAAGGGTGGTGACCATAATTCTTATATTCCTACAGGTGCAGGGATCATCGCACTCCCTAATGGCGTGCAGATAGGTATTCAACCTAGTAGCAGTGAAGAGTCCCGCATTGATTTTATTGATTCAAATAAAATCGACCCAAACATCAAGAACTTTAAAAACCGGTCGGTACATCTTTTGACTGTGACCGGGGCAGATATTGCTACTGGAGAAGTATCGCCAGTATTGCAAGGTCGCGTTGAAGCGCTGAAAGAACACGTAAGAAATCCGAAGGCAACCGGTATTACGGCCATAGCTTTCCCTTCTGGTGACCATAAGGCTTTGCTGCAGGCAAAGAAAGGTGCAAAGGTTGTTACTTCAGCGCCTAAAGAAGGCGATACTCAAGAAATAATGCACGCAAAGTTACAGAAAGTCGCTGAAGAAGCGCTTGCTGTCATTGAGAGTGTGAGACGCGGGCCATTCGTTAGTGGCCATCAGGATCGAGGAGCGATTAAGATTGCCTTAGATGAAGTACAGAAAGACGCTAGAAACATTCAGGAAGGAAAATTTACTAATACTGTAGAAACGGCTAATGCTTTTATAAAACACATTAAAGATGTACGAACTGAGCTAAGCAATTATGAAAAGAAACATCCTAAACTAGTAGAAAAAGGAGGAGCGTATAACAGAGCATTCAAAATATTAAAATCAGCCTTTGAGGAGCAGGGGCTTGAAAAAAAGGCCCTTGAGGCTATTCAAGCCCAAGGCACCCATAAAACATCGCAAAATCACCATGTCCCTCGTAGCGAACTCGGCGCCTTGCCGCTAATGGCAAATCTTCCTGCGAAGCCTAGACAGCCTGTCGGAAGATCTCCCGGTCGGCCTTTCGCCTAACAACCCGCCCATCCATATCAGGCTAATATTTGAGCGCCGGTTGATTCGGGCGTTGCGTTGCGCCCGATAATTGCCTATAAAAGCGCTGCCATGTCCAAAATTTCTGCGCAAAATATCAATGTCTGGTACGGGCCTAAGCAGGCATTGTTTGAGGTTGGCATCGAGATTCCCGCCAATAGCGTCACCGCGCTGATCGGGCCGAGCGGCTGCGGAAAATCGACCTTCCTGCGCTGCCTCAACCGCATGAACGATACGATCGAAGGCTGCCGCGTCGAGGGCGCCATCATCGTTGATAGCAAGGACATCAATGCGGGTGAGCAGGATGTGGTGCGCTTGCGCTCATGGATCGGCATGGTGTTCCAAAAACCCAACCCGTTTCCTAAATCTATTTATGATAATGTGGCCTACGGCCCGCGCATCCATCATATGACCCAGCATAAAAGCGAGATGGATGGGGTCGTCGAACAGAGCCTTCGGCGCGCCGGGCTGTTCGATGAGGTGAAAGACCGGCTGCATGAACCGGGGACGGGGCTTTCCGGTGGGCAGCAGCAGCGGCTGTGCATCGCACGCACCATCGCCGTCAACCCGGAAATTATCCTGATGGACGAGCCATGCTCGGCGCTCGATCCCATCGCCACGGCGCGCATTGAGGAGTTGATTGGCGAGCTGCAGGAGCATTTCACCATTGTCATCGTGACCCATTCGATGCAGCAGGCGGCGCGCGTGTCGCAGCAGACCTGCTTTTTCCATATGGGAAGGGTCATCGAAAGCGGCCCGACCAGCCGCATATTCACCCATCCTGAGCATCAGCAGACGCAGGATTACATCACCGGCCGCTATGGGTGACATTTGAATCAAATTGCTGGTAAGATTATCTGGTTTTTTCTCGGCTCATGCGGTATACTATAGTAGATAAAATTTTATCTAATTCATATGCTTGCAATGAATGTACTGCTGGAGTCACCAGCCATGGAACGCCGCATCACCCTGCGGCTGCTCGCTTATTGGGAAAAGTTGCGGCGAGGTCGCACGATGCCTGCGGAAGACGACATCAATCCCGACGATCTCAAGGATTTATGGGCCAACTGCTTTCTCGTTCATACCGCCGATCTGGGCAAGCCGGGTTATAATTATACTTATCTGGGAGATGCTATTGCCGCGGCCTGGCACGCCGGGCTTCATGCGGATGACGTGGAATTTGTCCCTGTTTCTCCGCATGCCGCCCATTTGACATCCGCTTGCGCGCAGGTCATCGCTATACCTAAACCATTGGTAGATGAAGGAGAATTCCGTAATCTGCATAACCAGATCGTGCGCTACCGTCAGTGCCTGCTGCCGCTCGGCGAGGGCGATAAGGTGCAGGCCATCTTCGGCGGCATGCGGTTTAAGGTTCTCCCGGCCTGAATCCGTGCAATTAGCAGTTGACTTCCCTTCTGCCTTCCCATAAATTCCAACTCCTTTTTTAAAGAATTCATTCAAAAAGACGTTGGTTTTTTATGCAGACTTATTCGGCAAAACCCGCTGAAGTACAAAAGAAATGGCTGATTATAGATGCTGAGGGCGTGGTGCTAGGCAGGCTTGCCTCGCAGGTGGCCAAGCTTCTTCGCGGCAAGCACAAGCCCATTTTTACTCCGCATATCGATACGGGCGACCATGTCGTTGTCATCAATGCTGCTAAGGTAAAGCTGACCGGCCGCAAGCTGAAAAACAAGATTTACTACCGCCATACCGGCCATCCAGGCGGCGTCAAGAGCGCCACCCCGGAATTCATTCTGAACAGCGCTCATCCTGAGCGCATTGTCGAAAAGGCGGTCGAGCGGATGATGCCCAAGGAAAGCCCGCTGGCGCGCGACCAGTTCGCCAAGCTGCGCGTCTATCCCAACGCCGAACATCCGCATGCGCCGCAGCAGCCGCTGGTATTTGATTTTGCATCCATGAATCCGAAGAACAAGAGGTAATTGTGGTCACCAAAACTAAAGTTAAAATCGAGACGGTAAAAAAAGAAATCGCAAAGCCCGTTGCGATTAAAAAAGTTGCCAAAGACAAACCTGTTCCCGGTGAGCTGATCACTTACGGCACTGGGCGGCGCAAGAACGCTATTGCCCGCGTATGGGTCAAGCGCGGCAACGGCAAGATCACCGTCAATGGCAAAAACTTTGAGCAGTATTTCGCGCGCCCTGTGCTGCGCATGATTATCAACCAGCCCTTCGCCTCCATTGACCGCATCGGCAATTTTGACATCAACTGCACGGTGGTCGGCGGTGGCCTGTCCGGTCAGGCCGGCGCAGTGCGCCTCGGCATCAGTCGCGCGCTGGACGAATATGATTCGATCTTCCACAAGCCGTTACGTCAGGGTGGTTTCCTCACCCGTGACAGCCGCATTGTCGAACGCAAGAAGTATGGTCACAAGAAAGCCCGCCGTAGCTTCCAGTTCTCGAAACGCTAAGTCATCCCCGCATAAGCGAAGTGCATTGCGGGGTCTGGTAATCCCGCTGCATCGTTGGTATTATGCGGACTATGAACACATCACAAACATCCTCATCCCAGACCCCGCCATCCGGCGGGGCTGTAGCCATCATCGGTGCCAGCGGTTATACCGGCGCGGAGCTGATCCGCATTTTGCTGAACCATCCGCATGTTTCCATCAAGGCATTGACCGGCGATTCGCAGGCGGGCAAGGACATTGGCGAGGTCTATCCGCATCTGCGCTTCAAGGGGCTGCCGAAGCTGGTGACGCTGGGGCAGGTGGATTTTTCCAGCATCGACCTTGCTTTCTGTTGCCTGCCGCATGGCACGACGCAAACGGTGATTGCCGGATTGCCGGCGCATCTCAAAATCATCGATCTGTCGGCTGATTTTAGGCTCACCGACCCCGTACAGTACGCCCAATGGTATGGGCATGAGCATCAGGCGGTCGGATTACAGAAAGAAGCGGTCTATGGCCTCACCGAAATCGCGCGCGAGGCCATCAAAAAAGCCAGGCTCGTTGCTAATCCCGGCTGCTATCCGACTTCGGTGACGCTGCCATTGATACCTTTGCTCAAAGCAGGCGCTATACTCCCAGAGGGTATTATCATTGATGCCAAATCCGGCGTTACCGGTGCAGGAAGGAGCGCGAGGCAAGCCAACCTATTCACCGAGATCGACGGTGGCATCAGCGCCTATGGGATTGCTTCTCATCGCCATCTGCCTGAGATCGAGCAGGCGCTGGGGCAGGGGATCATGGTGACGTTTACGCCACATCTGGTGCCAATGAACCGGGGGATTTTATCGACGATCTATGTTAAGCTCGCCGGCAAGCATACCGCCGATGATCTACGCACCATCCTGCACAAAGCATATAGCAGTGAACCGTTCGTGCATATACTCCCGCTCGGTATTCCGCCATCGACGCATCAGGTGCGCGGCAGCAACGATTGCCTGATCAGTGTCTTTGCCGACCGCGTTCCTGGTCAGGCGATCATTGTTTCGGCCATCGACAACCTCGTCAAAGGTGCATCCGGGCAGGCGGTGCAGAACATGAACGTCATGTTCGGTTGGCCAGAGATAACAGGGTTGCAATTGACGGCGATATTTCCTTAAAATAACGTCGTCATCCTGTGGCGCACCAAAGGTGCGGGCACAGGATCTCGGCAAGTGGTGTGAGATCCTGCGCCTCCGCTTCGCTGTACGCAGGATGACGAAAGGTAATAATATGACATCCATCCTCCTCCCCTACCGCGGCGAGTTCAGCCCCGGCGGTGTCAGTCCGCGCATCTCGGAGAAAGCCTTCATCGCCCCCGGCGCGGCGGTGATTGGCGATGTCGAGATCGGCGAGGACTCAGGCGTATGGTTCGGCTGCGTCATCCGCGGTGACGTGAATATCGTGCGTATCGGTAAACGCACCAATATTCAGGATGGCACGGTCATCCACGTCACCCGCCATACCGGGCCGACTCATATCGGTTCCGGCGTCACCATCGGCCATAGCGCTCTGATCCACGCAGCCACCTTGGAGGACAATTGTTTCATCGGCATGCGGGCGACGCTGATGGATGGCGTCGTCGTCGAATCTGGAGCGCAGGTGGCGGCAGGGGCACTGGTTACCCCGGGAAAACGCATCCCCTCCGGCCAGATCTGGGCGGGCAGCCCAGCCAAATTCTTCCGTCAATTAAACAAGGAAGAACAAGAGTTTATAGCTATTTCTGCCGAAAATTACGTCAAACATGCCCGCGAGTATTTGGCGATGAACCTGTAAACCCCCGCTTTCATAAATATTTCACATTTCTTGCACCTACTTCCTGTATAATGGGGATAATTAGAAGTGTAGGCATATGGCAGCACACGGCGCAAAAGAAGCAACTTCAGGATTCTGGTATACGCTTAAGCGTATACTGATGTACGCCTTCGGCAAGGAAAGCTCGCTGGGTACCGGCGAGATGCTGCATGAGGTGATGAATCAAAGCGGCGGCTTATTTTCCGGCCTCGGCAGGGACGTGGTCGCGCATGTGCCGGTGGGTATTCTGGGAATGGGGCTGGCGGGTTCGGTCAGCGCGGCATTGACCCAGATGGATTACCACCATAAGCGCAACAACCTCAAGAACCAATATGGCGATGAACTCGCCTTGAAGCTCGAAAAATCGCCCGCCAAGCTCAAGGAAGGTGATATCGATACGCTGGCCAAGGATAACGCCGTCGTCAAAGAACATCTGCAGAAATATAAACGTCAGCGCAACTGGGGCGTCCTGTTTTCGGTGATGGCGACGCTGGCGTCGCTGGGCGTCGTGCTGTTCGCGCTGGATACGGCGGCGATTGCAAATGTGGGCGGAAAGTGGCTGAGCACAGCGGCTAAGCTGGTGGCCGGCGTTCTCACTTACAACGTTGTCAAGCAGCCGCTGCATTATTTCGGTGACAGGCTGTTCAAGATCGATGAGCAGACCACGCATGACCGCATTGCTACGATCCGGCGCGATCGTGACGAGGGCCGCCAGATCACCCGCGAGCAGATTGCCTCGGTCTATGCCAGCGCGCGGCCGGAAGTGGATAATTTTGTCGTGGCGCAGTTCGGCGATCATTTCGATGAGTTGTCAATCATAGCTAAGCAGAGCGCCACTGAATATCTCAGCCAGCACCTGCCGCTGGATCAGTTGAAGGACGCCATCAACAAGGGTACCCATAACCCGACGGAGCTGGCATTTTCTGTGCAGGGCGACATATCCGGCGTCGTGCATGCGCCGACTCAGGTTGCGCCGAAAAAACCACACATCATTGGCATCATGCTGAATAAAATCCGTCATGCCGTGCGCAGGCCGCAGCTGGTGCATATAGAAGAACAGGTCATATCGGACAATGGCCAGGCGGCCGCTTCGGTGGTTGCTTATCAGGACGAAATACCCACCCGTTCCTTCGTGAAGCAGCTGGGGCTGACGCCGATGGAGGCTGGCATGACGCAGTTGCAGCGCCTGCAGCAGCGTGGGCAGGCGACTAGCCCGGAAATCCCGCCTCCTTAATCGAATTTCCCTACCGTATGCGCATGTCCCAGCGGGCCATGGCCTTTGCCTAAGCCCGGCGCATGTTCAATGGCCAGCCTGACATAACGGCGCGCCCGCGCCACCGCATCATCAAGTGCCATACCCTGTGCGAGCCCAGTGGCAATCGCGGAGGCCAGCGTGCACCCGGTGCCGTGCGTGTGGGTGGTATGTAGGCGCGGTTGCTCAAATAACTGGCTGCCTTCTGCAGTTACCAGCATATCGTATATCGTATCGCCGTCGAGGTGGCCGCCTTTGAGGAATATGGCTTTGCAACCCAGTTGCAAGATGTGCCGAGCGGCTTGCAGCATATCGTCCGTCGAGCGGATGTCCATCCCGGCCAGGTATGCCGCTTCGGGAATATTAGGGGTGACGATATAAGCCAACGGGATAAGCCGTGTTTTCAGCGTGGCCGTTGCCTCCGGCTTGAGCAGCGCCGCGCCGCCCTTGGCGAACATGACGGGATCAAGCACGAAAGGTATATGACGGTAAGGGGTAAAGGTATCGGCGATGGCCTCAATCACTTCTGCCGTATGCAGCATGCCGGTTTTGATGGCATCGGTGCCGATATCTTCCAGCACCAGCGTGATCTGTTGGCGGATAAAAGCCGGCGGCACGTCATGGATACCATATACCCCCTGAGTATTTTGCGCTGTCAGTGCGGTGATGGCGGCGCTGGCATAGCCACGCAGGGCGGTAACGGTCTTGATATCGCCCTGGATGCCCGCCCCACCGCCGGGATCGGAACCGGCGATGATGAGTACGCGGTTGCTCATATCCCCCTCCCCTTGAGGGAGGGGGTAGGGGGAGGGGTTCTAACCGCAAATGCCGGGGCAAGCGGCTTACCCCCCACCCTAACCCTCCCCCTCAAGGGGGGAGGGAATAAGAAAACGCTAGCCATTAGCTGCCTTGCGCACGGATTCGCAGAGTTGCTCGACCAGTCCGGAAACCTGTACCTGGTCTTCTCCCTCCGCCATCACCCGTATCAGCGGTTCAGTGCCTGATTCGCGCACGAAGATGCGGCCATTTTTACCCAGAGTTTGCTCCGCCGATGCGATGGCTTTCTTTACCTGCGGATGCGTCAGTGGCGATACCTTGCCCCGGTAGGGTACATTGCGCAGCAGTTGCGGCAGCGGCGTGAACAGGCGGCTGCAGGCGCTTAAGGGCTGTTTCTTTTCCTGCATGTAAGCCAGCACCTGCAGGGCGGCGATAATGCCGTCGCCGGTGGTGGTATAGTCGCTGAGGATGATGTGTCCGGATTGCTCACCGCCAACATTGAAGCCGTGCGCCCGCATGTGCTCGACGACGTAGCGGTCGCCCACCTGGGTGCGGATCAGCGTCAGGCCGAGGCCGGACAGATAACGCTCCAGCCCCATGTTGGACATCTGCGTCGCTACCACTCCCTTGCCGCGCAGCAACCCTGCGCTATGACAATAAGTAGCAATCATGGCCATCAGCTGGTCGCCATCGGCAATGCAACCGGTTTCGTCGCAGATCAGCACGCGGTCGGCGTCACCATCCAGTGCGATGCCGAGCTGGGCTTTTTCACGCATGACGGTATCGCAGAGTTTTTCCGGCGCGGTCGAGCCGCAATCCTTGTTGATATTGAAGCCGTCCGGTTGGACGCCGATGGCAACGACCTCCGCGCCCAGCTCGCGCAAGATCAGCGGGGCAACCTGATAGGCAGCACCGTTGGCGCAATCGATGACGATTTTGAGGCCATCCAGTGCCAGCGTTTTGGGGAAGGTGCTTTTGGCGAATTCGATGTAGCGGCCTGGCGCATCGTCGAGGCGGCGGGCGCGCCCAAGCTTGTCGGGCATTGCCAGCGCGTCGAAGCGGTTCTCGGCGATGCGCCTTTCGATGGCCTGCTCGAAATCGTCGGACAATTTATAGCCATCGGGGCCGAAAAGCTTGATGCCGTTATCGCCATAAGGATTATGTGAGGCCGAGATCATGACGCCGAGGTCGGCGCGAAGGCTGCGCACGAGCATAGCCACCGCCGGCGTCGGCATCGGCCCGACCAGCACTACGTCCATGCCTACCGCGATAAATCCCGCTGTCAGCGCCGGCTCGATCATGTAGCCTGACAGGCGCGTATCTTTAGCGATGACCACACGATGGCGGTGATTGCCGCGCAGGAATTGCTGCCCAGCGCTCATGCCGACTTTGAGCGCGATATCGGCGGTCATCGGCGGAGTATTGGCCGTGCCGCGAATGCCGTCGGTGCCGAAGAGCTTCATGGCGTGCCTCAAGCTGCCGGCGGAGCATCAGCGGCGGGCTGCATGGCCGCTTTGCGCCCGCGCGATGAGGGCAGGGAGGATTTGGCGGCATCAGGCTTGGGCGGCTGGGTTTCCGGGCGCTTTACTTCTTCGCCTGCTGCGAGTCCCTTGATTTCCTCGCCGCTCAGGGTTTCATATTCCAGGAGTGCCTTGGCGATGCGGTGCAACTCGTCGAGATGCTCAGTGAGGACATTGCGGGCGGCCGCGTGCGCTTCTTCGACGATGCGGCGCACTTCGCTGTCGATCAGGTTGGCCATATCGTCGGAGATGGGCTGCGACGGGTGCCCCATGCTGTAGCCCAGAAACACTTCGTTACCTTGATCGCTACCGTAGAACAGCGGCCCGACTTTGTCGCTCATGCCCCATTCGGTGACCATCGCGCGCGCCAGCTTGGTGGCGTATTTTATGTCGGAGGAAGCGCCGCTTGATACTTTATCATGACCGAAAATGAGCTCTTCGGCGACGCGGCCGCCCATGGAGACGGCGAGGTCGGCATACATTTTTTCGCGGTGATAGGAAAGCTTATCGGCCTCCGGCAGGCGCATCACCATGCCCAGCGCCCGGCCGCGCGGAATGATGGTTGCCTTGTGAATCGGATCGGAGGCGGGATTATATAATGTTACCAACGCATGGCCTCCTTCATGATAGGCGGTCATTTTCTTTTCGTCCTCGCTCATCACCATCGATTTGCGCTCGGCGCCCATCATGACTTTGTCCTTGGCGTTTTCCAGCTCGCGCATGGTGACGACTTTCTTGCCGCGCCGTGCCGCCAGCAAGGCTGCCTCGTTGACGATATTAGCTAGGTCGGCGCCGGAAAAACCGGGCG
>Ga0206964_10101_pt1 | contig 25664 bp, 27 predicted proteins | sample Alteio_BWOrgHeat_25_FD_152980 | JGI IMG/M metagenome (GOLD analysis project Ga0206964, IMG submission 152980) | Enriched cells from forest soil in Barre Woods Harvard Forest LTER site, Petersham, Massachusetts, United States -... | ecosystem: Environmental > Terrestrial > Soil > Temperate forest >...
GCACCCATCGCCGCGCGGATGGCCATTTCTTTTTGTCGCGCGGCGCCTCGGGCAAGCACCAGATTGGCGACATTCAAACAGGACAGAAGCAGGATCAGCCCCACCAGAGCCAGAAACGCCGTCGCTGCCACTGGCAGATTTCTGCCCGCAGACGGAGAAGGTCGCGCCCTGCGCTCGGGATACACATAAATGCTTTGACCCTGGTCGGCTTGTGGGTACTCGTTTGCGAGTCGTTGCGCGATGACAGCCAGCGACGCCTGGGCTGCCTGGACACTCAAGCCGGCCTTCAAAGCTCCAATGACTCGCAGCTGACGAAGTTTGCGATCGGTGAAGAAAGCTGAATTCTCTGAACCATTCGCCAGCATTCCGATGGGTACGTATGCGTCCATTTCTGCGATAGTGAAGGTCCCGCGAAATTCCTTGGGAGCAATGCCGATGATGGTGACTGGCCGGCCATCGATGCTTACGGCGCTTCCGACGATGTCGGGATTCCCGCCGAAGCGCTGTTCCCAATAGTGGTGGCCGAGAACGACGACGGCGCTGGAGTTTGGCTGATCCCCCTCCCCCGTTGCGAAGAACCGGCCTATGGCAGGCTGAACCCCCAGGGTTGAAAAGTAGTTGCTGGTTACGTAGCTCGCGACGATTCGGTCGGCGTGGCTCTTGTATCCAAGCCCCGTAACATTGATCGCGTAGGCCGCCAGGCCGGTGAATGCATCGGACTGCTGCCTGTAATCCTCGTAGTCTCGATAGGAGAGTTCGGCCGGAATCGATTGCGCTCCGCTTTGTACCGCCACAACGGCCAGGCGGTCCGCGTTTTGGACCGGCAGCGGACGAAAGAGGAACGCGTTCACTATGGTGAAAATCGCACCGTTTGCACCAATCCCCAGCGCAAGAGTAAGGATTGCGACAATGGTAAAACCCCGGCTTTTACTCAGCATGCGCGCACCGAACTTTACGTCCTGCCAGAAAGTTCCCACTTGAGCCTCCGTGCGTCGGGAAGTATGGAAGACACACCCGTCCACGACTAGATACGAGATTTCGACGCAGACAGTTCCAAGAACCAATGCGGCCCATCTGCGCTCGATCAACAGTACAATAAACAATTGAATTTTGTGTAAGCATCCCAGGAAATAGGACCCGTTATTACGGATAAGTCGCAACGGGAGGGGATTGCCCTCCGGCATTTACAAACCCGTCAGCCCATGGCACTCATTCAACTGATCCCACTGTGGTTGAACGCCCAATTGTTCAATCCGTTCTAGTACTATGCGAATGAGACGCGAAGCTCCGAGGACAAGAAACTTGAATGACGTAGAACGATACGCTCCGGGCTGGCCGGGGATTCCACCGCGATGGACTTCGAGCGCGAAGAGTGGCGTCGGCACGGCGCTGAATCAGCACAGCCGGGTCTGGTTCACGACTAGCCACGGCATTTTGGACGAGATTTACTATCCGCGCGTTGACCAGGCCTGTACTCGCGACCTGGGACTGATCATCACCGACGGCAAGAGCTTTTTCTCCGAGGAAAAACGCCATTGCAAATTTGAAAATCGACCGTTTGCGCCTGGAGTGCCAGCCTTTGAACTGATCAATACGGACTTGCAAGGGCGTTATCGAATTGAGAAAGAAGTACTCACCGATCCCTACCGCAACGTGGTACTGCAGAGAATCCGCTTTGTGCTTTTGCAGGGGACGCTGGCGGATTACCATCTTTACGCGCTGCTTTCTCCGCACCTGGCCAATCGCGGTGCCGACAACACTGGGTGGCAGGGAGACTACAAGGGCGTGAGCATGCTGTATGCGGAGCGAGAGGGTTGCGCCCTGGCGTTTGCCTGTTCGACGCCATTCAAGGCCATGTCGGTGGGCTTCGTGGGCGCATCGGATGGCTGGCAGGACTTGTCGAAGAATTTTCAGCTCACGTGGGACTACACCCGGGCCGAGAACGGCAACATCGCGCTGACCGGAGAGATTGATCTGGCAGCATGCGGCGGGGAGTTCGTGCTCGCCGTAGGATTTGGTGGAATCTGGTCGGAAGCGGGGCAGCAGGTGCGATCCAGCATGCTCGAATCTTACTCCAGCCTGCGTAGTCATTACGTCATGCAGTGGGAGAAGTGGCAGCAGAGTTTGCTCCCGCTGGACAACATGCAGCGAGAGCGTGACCTGTACCGCTCCAGCGTCGCGGTGTTGCGGACGCATGAGTCGAAGGATTTTCTGGGCGGGGTGATTGCCAGCCTATCCATTCCGTGGGGCTTCAGTAAAGGTGATGAAGATCTGGGCGGGTATCACTTGGTGTGGCCCCGCGATCTAGTCGAGACCGCGATTGGTTTTCTGGCGGCGGGCGCGGAAGCTGACGCGGTGCGAGTGCTGCAATATCTCGAGTCCACGCAAGAGGTGGATGGGCATTGGGCACAAAACCTGTGGCTGGATGGGCGTCCATACTGGAACGGGTTACAGATGGACGAAGCTGCATTCCCTATTCTTCTGGTGGATTGCTTGCGCCGGGGTTGTCCGTCAACGCTGGGCGACATCCACCGTTGGTGGAACCTGGTTCGTCGAGCTGCGGGGTTCCTGGTGCGCAATGGGCCGGTCACGCAGCAGGACCGTTGGGAAGAGGATGCAGGCTATTCGCCATTCACGCTTGCGGTGGAAGTTTGCGGACTGCTGGCTGCGGCTGATCTGGCCGACATCGTTGGGGAAAAAGCGGTTGCGACGTACCTGCGCGAAACGGCGGATTCCTGGAACGAGAATATTGAGCGCTGGACCTACGCAAAGAACACGGATTTAGCCAGGCAAGTCGGCGTGGAAGGATATTACGTTCGCATCGCGCCGCCGGACAGCGATTGCGCGGCGTCTCCAGCAGAAGGGTTTGTTCCCATCAAGAACCGCCCGCCGGGGGACAGCCAAGCGTCGGCGACGCACATGATCAGTCCGGATTCGCTGGCGCTGGTGCGATTTGGTTTACGCGCACCGGATGATCCGCGAATTCTGAATACGATTAAGGTAGTTGACGCGCTGTTGCGGGTCAAATTGCCGCAAGGCCACTGCTGGTACCGCTACAACGGAGATGGCTACGGAGAACATGAAGATGGTTCGCCGTTTGACGGGACAGGGATCGGGCGAGCATGGCCGCTGCTGGCTGGAGAGCGCGCCCACTACGAGCTAGCCGCCGGTCGTCCGCAAATTGCCGAAGAGCTGTTGCAGGTAATGGAATTCTCGACGGAGGGTGGACGTCTTATTCCGGAGCAGGTTTGGGATGCGGCGGACATACCGGCGCGGGAATTATTTACGGGAAAACCTTCAGGCTCGGCATGTCCGCTGGTGTGGGCACACTCGGAGTACATCAAGTTGCGACGCTCGTTGCGTGATGGACAGATTTTCGATCAGCCGCCTCAGGCAGTGCGGCGGTATATCGTCGAAAAGAAGAAGGCAACTTGCTTTGGCTGGCGGTTCAACAACAAGTGCAGGACCATGCCGCAGGGGAAAAAGTTAAGGCTGGTGCTACCTGCCGCAGCAAGAGTTCACTGGAGTTTCGATGCCTGGAAGACCGCGCAGGACACCGATACTACGGACACAGGCCTGGGCACGTTTGTGGCTGACCTGCCTTCGGAACGATTGTTCGCGGGAAGTGAGATCGTGTTCACATTTTATTGGTTGAAAGAAGATCGGTGGGAAGGGATTGATTATTCGGTGGGCGTGGAAGACTAGGCAGGAGCTGTGCGAAGCTCTGCTCCACTGAGGCGACTTCCCTTGCTAACTTAAGCTGTTCGGCCTTGAAGTTGCATACCGACTTCGGGAAGCCCAGAAAATTATCGCTGTGGCTGTCGGAATGATTCCCCGTCCGTCCAATGCAAGCAGGAGGGGAAACATGAAATCCGTCGCAATGGCGGTTATTCTTGGCATCGTGGCTTGGATTGCACCAAGTGTGTTCACATCAGGGCCGGTCTCTCCCCGACAAAAAGCGGAAAGCGAATTGCTGCAAATTCACCTGGATGAACTCGCAGCTCATCGCAAGACCGATGTGGATGCGGTTTTGGCGCATGCTCAGGATCAATTTGTTTACGTCCGCGACGGCAAGATCTCACGCACGGACGTATCCGCAATGCGCGACCAGATGAGGCAATACTTTAAAGATGCTACCTATTATCTCTACGAGGACCTTGAGCCGCCCGTCATCCGTGCCTCGGAGGACGGAACCATGGGATGGATCATCAGTCGCGTTCGCGCGCGACGCTCGCAAAAAGACGCCACCGGCAAGAGCAACTCCGAGGAGTTCGTGTATGCCGGCATCACGACCTATGAGGTGAAGGGAGGGAAGTGGTACCAAGTATCGAATGCTTCCACCTTCGAGCCCACTCCGCAATAGTGTCGCTCGTGGCCGAAACCCGAGGATAAATTCAAGATGCTGGTGGAATTCCAACTCGTGGCGCGAATGTTCCAATGCCCGGGTTTGGTAGGAATCGGCTGTCCAAACTTCACTTGTGCGGGGGTGTCCATCCGTCAAAGACTTCGAACCCGTTTAGACTACAACCCATAAATGCTTCGAGTCTCCGAAGCCTAATTCTCACCGTCTCGCCTTTGTGGTTCAATTTCCGGATTGCCCGTGACTGGAGAGCAACGCGGTGTGTGGAGCTTGTACGAAGCTTGTGATTGCATTGCGATTTTGAGTCAACCGATTTTGAGTCAGCGACGACGCGTTCTGTTGTCCAGCTTTCAGAGTCGCGACCTGGGCACTTTGCCTTGATCTGGCGGCATCGCGATCCGCCGTTTGCCACATTGATTCGGGGTAGCTGGTTTGCTAAGGTCGTGGTCATGTCCGAGCGTGTCATGTCCGAGTGTTCCCCCGAGCAGATACATGAGCCGATACGCGAATTGCTCGACTCCCTTTATCGCGTAGATTCGGGACGAATCCTGGCAACTCTGATTCGCTTGCTCGGTGATTTTGATCTTGCTGAAGAGGCGATGCACGAAGCCTTTGCGGCTGCGCTGAGCATGTGGCCGAAGAATGGAGTGCCCGGCAACCCGCGACCATGGTTGATTTCGACGGCCCGATTCAAAGCCATGGATACTCTGCGGCGTCGGGCAAGAGTTGATGCGTCTCAAGACGACCTCGTGCGATATCTCGAAGCGCAATGGAGTTCGGCGGAAAAGGCCAATGAAGAAGATTTTCTTGAAGACGACCGGCTGCGCCTGATTTTTACCTGCTGTCATCCATCGCTAGCGTCGGAAGCACGGGTTGCGCTTACCTTGCGTGAGGTGTGCGGGCTGACCACCGAGGAGATCGCAAAGGCCTTTCTCACTACTCCGCGTACGCTGGCGCAGCGCATTGTGCGCGCCAAGGTAAAGATTCGAGAGACACCGATTCCCTACGAGGTGCCGACACCACAGGAATTGCCGGAGCGACTGGGCGCGGTGCTTCATGTCATCTATCTCGTCTTTAACGAGGGTTATTCGGCTGCGGCGGGAGCGGAAGTAATGCGGGCCGAGCTAACCGGCGAGGCCATTCGACTGGGCCGCTTGCTGGCCGAACTTCATCTGACCGACCTCGGGCCGGAGCCGGAAGTGATGGGCCTGCTTGCCCTGATGTTGCTGCAGGAATCCCGTCACGCCGCGAGAACCTCGCCGACCGGAGAGCTGATTTTGCTGGAAAATCAAGACCGCGCGCTCTGGAACCGGGAGCAGATCGCGGAGGGAGTGGCATTGCTGGAGAAAGCCCTGAAGTCCCGCCGCTTCGGCGCTTACACACTGCAGGCTACGATTGCGGCCGTTCATGCCGAGGCAGAATCGGTCGCTGCGACCGACTGGCGGCAGATTGTTGCGCTTTACAACCAGTTGCTACGAATTCAGCCTTCGCCAGTTGTACAGCTAAATCGTGCTGTGGCAATTGCAGAGTGCGAAGGTCCAGAGGCCGGTCTAGCGCATATCGACGCGGCGTTGGAACATGGCGAATTGACGAATTACTACCTGGCGCATTCCGCCCGTGCAGATATGTACCGCAGGCTCGGCAGGACAGCTGAGGCTCGGGCGTCGTATGAGAAGGCGCTGGCCCTGACCCAACAGGAACCAGAGCGGCAATTCCTGCAAGAGCGGATTCAGCAGCTGAAATAAAAAAAGACTCAACCGTCTTCGTCGAACAAGGGTTTCAAGTCGCGTGCGCCGTGGAGCACGCGCACGACCTCGATTCCGCGTTTGCGCGGCAGGTAGAAGATAACGTAGCGGCCAAAGGGAAGGCTTCTCAGGTCAATTAACAATTCTGGCCTTGCGCGTCCGATCAAGGGATTGCCGGGCAAGGTCTCGAATCTCGTCATCGATGGCTGCGGCGAAGGCATCGGCTTGGCGCGGACTGTCCCCGGCGATGTAGGCCCAAATCTCGGCGAGGTCTTCCAGCGCCTTCGGGCGTATTACAACAGACGGCATATTATCAAGAGTCGGCTCTGCGGGATGCGGCGAGCTTGCGGCCTTGCCGCTTCATTTCGGCCACTCTCCACGGGCGCGGCGGGCCGCTTTCCAGGCCTTGGCTGATGTCGCGCCGAAGCCGTTCGAGTTGAAGAGCGTGCAGCTCATTCTGCGTCTCCATGAGGCGCAGGGCTTCGCGCACCACCTCGCTGGCGGAGTTGTAGCGTCCGGATTCGACTTTCTTGCGAACCAGCTTTTCGAGTTGCGGGGTCAGGTTGACGTTGAGTGTCATGGTGGTTCAGTCCATCAATTGTCACGTTATTGCTATTGGCAAGGATTGTCAATAACTGGCGACAATCATTTTCGTCAATCGAAGATGTCAAAGGTCCCACCCAAGTGGAACATGGCGAATTGGCAAATTATTACCTCGCGCATTCCGCCCGTGCAGATATGTACCGCAGGCTCGGCAGGGCCGCTGAGGCTCGGGCATCGTATGAGAAGGCTCTGGCGCTGACTCAACAGGAACCAGAGCGGCAATTCCTGCAAGAGCGAATTCGGCAGTTGAAATAAAAAATATGGAGCGACTGAGGTATGGACTTTGCTTCCACCCTGTGTACGATGATTCAGGCGAATGAAAAAGATACGCACGCTCGTTTACAAACGGACCCACAAGGGTGACCCTGACGCGCATGGCCGCTTCGGAATAGAAGATTGCATGGGTAGCGTCAGACTGCGTGACTTCGACGCCGTGATCGGAGTCGGTGGGATAAGTAGTTGGCCACGAGCACAGGGAATAGATGGTAAGGTTAATTGGGTGGGAATCGGTCCACGAAAAACTCCGCTCGCGGGCGGACGCGGACCGTTGGTGACATTTGAACGATTCGTTCTGTTTGAAGAGACCGGCCCCGATTTCGGGTCGATGGCACCGACGCTGGCCAGACGTATGCTTTCGCGTAACGCCAGAGTGATATTGGACAACTTCAGCGCCGATGAACAGGCGGAAATAGAAGTGATCTTGAAATTGGCTCGAAGGTCTTCTGGCTCATCGCAAGTCCCTACGCGCGAACTTCAAGTTGTTCGCAAGAATGCCACGACGTGCTCCTGTAAACGGACGAAGCCCTGTCCTTAGCACGTTCTAGATGAGGAAACCGGGGACAGACGGAACGTTTCCCAGTTTACCGACGAAGTGGAAATTGGTGAACGTTCCGTCTGTCCCCGGTTTCTGAGGGCCGGTTCGATTTCGGTGCGATGTGCCATATCGTCCTCTCGCGTGGTGCCGCTTCGTTTAACGGCGCCGTTTGACAGAGTCCAAGCCAAAGGGATCAAGTTCCGGGAGCAAGTCCTCGGTGTCGTCCGGCTTGCTGATCGGTTCCTTGATCCAGAGCAGCGATAAAACGCTCCGATAATTCCTGAGAAAAATAGACTGTTCCCAAATCTCGGCGCCCTCGCTCAGGTGGCGGCTATCGAGCCACAGGTCGGCTGGAACGGGACGCGGGGAGTCGTATTCCTGTTCGGCACCCTCAAACAAAGCGCGGGCAAATGTGCCCTTCTCCAAATATTTCCCATGCTCGATGAAGAGACCGAACACTTCGGATGCCCTCGACCAAGCTATCCTGTTTTCTTTGCTCCAGATAATCCCGCACGCATAAGGCACGAGGTCGCAATATCGCCAAGCCGTGGCCGACAAAGAGGCTCGACAGTCCGTCGCCACCGCGCTGATGGTTTGAAGCGACGGCGTTGTTTCGGAGAAGCGAGGACGAGCGTAGGCAGTCGGGATCAGCAACTCCGCAGCGAACTCATCCGCCTCGCGTTCGAGTTGCCTGCCGGCGTCCGACCAGTTGCCTATGTCTGTGTCTAGACACACCTCGTCGCACTTCTCATGACCAGGCAGAACGTAGTGTCCGATCTCGTGCGCGATCGTGAAGTTTTTTCTTCCCTCCTCAAGGATGCCACGCCGGACGGCGATCGCCCCGAACGAAACGCCTTCGGCTCTAATGAGCGCTCCGTCGAACCCATCGACCTCGACCTCATTGAGTTCGAGCTTGAGTTGGGTGGCGACCTCTCGAACGTTCGCCAACCCGACGATGCCGAGTTCGTTGAGCATCGCCTTTGCGTATATCTGGCCCGTTGGCAGCTTCATAAAACTATGAGCCCTGCGGTCCCTTCAATTTGTCGTTGAGCCTCTTTGCGATTTCGTCGAGTGCGGACTCGTCTTTCTTCGAGAGTTTCTTCTTGCCACGATATGCGGAGGGCCGGAACTCGGGAGTCGTCGATTGCATCCAGGCGTGGGGATGGCGCGACTGTTCTACCGCTCGTTCGATCCTAGCTTTTGCCTGCATTGCCATCTCCTTCTCGTTTCGCGACGATGCCGTCGATGGGCGCAGGTCCTCGATGGCTTTCTTCAAGAGCGGCGGAAGAGGTTTTTGCGCTGTCCAATACTCTTGCGCTTGCTTATAGAGCCTCGCGTAGACCGCATCCACGATCGTGCCCTCATCAATTCCGGCAGACCGGAGAAGTTCTCGCGCCTCCTCGCGGCTGATCTCCTCTGGGCCGCCAAATACGGCCTCAGACAGCTTGTTCAACCTGCTCCGTCGATCTTCGATGCTGGGTTTCTTGTTCATTGTTTTTGGGCGGTGAAAAACCCGTACTCGATCAATCTACGCCGCAGTTTCTTTTTTCGGTTGTCGAGTTCTTGAGGGCTGATCCCGAGAACATCCGCCTGCTCTTGCCGCTTCTCAATGTTGAGCTCGAACGCTGTGTCGGCCAAGTCCACCAGATCCGGCTCTGCGCTCAGTGCCGCACGAACGCGATCTTTGTATTCCTGCTCGTCGAATAGAGTGTCGACGGAAGGACCGGGCTGCGGAAGGCCGTCGATGGCTTTTTCGGTCCCATTCCCGTCGTCGGAAGGCGCTGGCGTAACATCTCGGTTTTCCTCTCGCAGGTGCGAGTGCTTGCGTACGAGGGCGTCATGCACGTCGCGCTTGAGCGCCTTCCCGAGCAGAGAGATTAACTCGCCCTTGGACGAGTGGTACTTGATTTTTCCCGTAGCGTAGTCACCCAGGACTTGGGCCAGGAAATCCTCGATAGACCGGCCCGTCCCAGACACGACCAAGTCTGGGTCGCGCAGCCCGTACTCAGCAAATATCTGTACGGCGTATGCGGCCAGTTGGTCAGCAAGGGCCCGGAAATCCGGAATATTCCCGCCGACGATCAAAGAACGTCCTCTACCTAAGACAGCGAACGAGTGGGTAGTTTTTCGCCATTGTATTTTTTTTCTCTCTTGATGGCCAGATTGGCGTGACTCATTCGCTGTCTTGGGTAAGCGGGTAACAACGCCGCGAAACGATCAAGGCAGAGGAGATATCGAAAAATGGCAATTAGAGTCGCAACTTCACAACCGCAGGCGCTCTTGGCGGCTATCAAGCGCGCAATCGAACAGAGGCATGTAGAGACCTGGACGTATGACAAGGACGGTGACTTTACCCACACCCCGACCCAGTGGGCGAACAAGTGCTGGCTGCGGCCGCATATCGGCGCGGGAACGCTGACCTTCACAACCCTTCCACCGCGCGGCGTGGCGCTCTCCAAAGAGATGTATGCCGTTTATCACGGCCGGTTTATCGAGATGTTGCTTGCCCATTTCGACTCGCAATTCTCCGACGCAGAAGCAACCGCCGTGGGGACGACGCAAGATGTCGTCAGGGCGAGCGCGTGATCTTTGAGAGAAGCAGGGGACAGACGGGACATTCCCCATTTTTCTGTCCCCAGATTGCACATCCGGGCCGCGCGTTAACCGTAGGTGACGTCGGTGCTCTGTCCGACCTCGATGATATAGCCGTCAGGATCGCGGATGTAGCAGCGTATCTCGCCGTACTTGGGGATCGGCTCCGTAATGAACTCCGCTCCGCGACTTTTCCATAATTTGTAGCACGCTTGAATATCGGCAACGCGGAAATTCATGAAGCTGTTGATGTGATTCGGGTCGGGGACGCTGAGCGTTACCGTCGGCTTATCGGGGGTCGGTCCGCCTCCAACGTTCAGAATCATCCAGATATTCGCCAGCTGAAGGTACGGAGGCGCGTTGCCGTCACCCATGGTCAGAATGCGAGCGCCGAAGACCTTTTCGTAGTAGCGAGCCGATCGCTTAATGTCGGCGACGGTGAGAAAATGCGCGATGCTGATCCCCTCTCGCGGGGGCATCTCATAGCTGTTTTGTTCGATTTGTATGCTGCTCATTGACGACTCCAATTCCGATAAACGGTGGGGCTGGCCCACCTATAGTTTCGGTGGGCACCATAATAACTGAGGCTGCCCCATCCTCAGTGGGAACGGTGCACGCAAAGATCGTGCCGGGCCACCCGCCAAAATCTCCTGATCCCATCTGCATCGCCTCCCAACCATGAAACCGCCACGGGTGGGGCATACAGCAACGATCATCCAGCAATGATGCGAGGTCATGAGCCGAAAACCCCACTTCTCGCAAAGAACGCGAGAAATGGGGCACCCAGCATCCAGCTGAAATAAATATTGGATAGGTGTCGATTTTCCGCCTCCCCAACGACTATAAGACAGGAGAACGATGAGCTACGGTTCCTGGGTGAACAGGAAGCAAGTCATCGGAAAACAAGTCACAGAAAACAAGGAGAAAAAGTCATGCCACAGTATCTGGTTGCTAACTACATGCCCGACGACTTCGACCCGTCCACCGTAACCGAAGCGATGATGGAAGAGATTCACGCGCTCAACCGGGAATTGATTGCTGCCGGCGTGAGGAAGTTCGCCTGCGGCATTTCCCCGCCTGGCAGCGCGAAGACGCTGCGGTCCCAACCCAACGGCAAGGTGCTCGTCACCGACGGGCCGTACACCGAGACCAAGGAGCACATGGGCGGATTTTGGATACTGGAATGCGCCGATATCAACGAGGCGCTGGCATGGGCGAAGAAGGCTGCCATCGTCTGCGATGTGGCCGGCGAGGTGCGCGAGCTTCTTTTCTTCCCGGCTCCGGAGGAAGCAACGAAATAATCTCACCCGGGGAAAAATCTGCAAATCGCGTGTCGATTTCCTGGCGCCCCGTTCGACGAGTAAGTGGAGCCGCACCGCGCAACGGCGCCTCGCAACTTTCGAGGTCCGGCACGGTCCAAGTTCTTATATAAAAGTAGCGGCCCCCGATACGGTGCCCGCACAACAGTCAATATTTACTACACAAGGAGAACACCATGCGCTTCATGATGATCATGTTTCCGAAAGCCTACGAAAACGCAAAACCCGGCTGGGTACCCGATTTCAAAGACATGGAGGCAATGGGCAAGTACAACGAGCAACTACAGAAAGCCGGCGTGCTGCTCGCGCTCGACGGGCTGACCCCGCCCTCGACGATGAGCGCGCGCGTCACCTTTAAAAGCGGAAAATCGACAGTGACCGACGGTCCGTTTACCGAAACGAAGGAAGTGGTCGGCGGCTACTGGATCATTCAGGTGAAGTCGCGCGAAGAGGCGCTCGAATGGGCCTCGCGCATCCCCGGAAAGGACAACGAAATGGTCGAAGTTCGCCGGATGTTTGACATGACCGACTTCGATCCCGAGACCCAAAAGTATATCCAAGAGAAGTTCGGCGACGATGTGGCCGCTGAGATGAGCCAGTAGTAAGAGAACTCTCCGCGCTTTGTCGATTCCACGACACCTCGTACGACGTCTATGTAGCCGCCACCGGAGAATGGAGAACTCATGAGCCAGTATTTGGTTGCGATTCACGACCCCAAAACTACGACCCGTCCGTCGAGGACGAATCGATGCGGCGCGAGTCGCCTTCTACTCAAATGAGCAATCAACTCACTCGTCGCGACTTCGCTATCCGCACCGCCGGCTTTGGTCTGGCCGGTTTTAATCTAGCTATTGGACTCGCGCCTGCTGCTACGCTGGCGAAGGCTGAGCAAGCCTCGCGCGCAGAAACTTCGCTGGCGGTCGCCACGCGAGCTTGCGCTCGTCAGAACGAAGGCTGTATCCTCTGGCGTCATCATCAGCACCTACAGGCCCAGTGGGCCTTTGCGCACCAGCTCCTACGGCGACGCGGGGGAGTGAAGGTCTTTTAAAGGCGGGCCATCCGCTCCTCTCGTGCGATCAGCTATTGATAAGAACGGAGACCTCGAACATGCAGCCGAATGAACCCAGCCGCACAGCTCTGATGATCGCTCGACAACGAGCTGCTCATCAGATGCTTGATCGTGGCTCAATCCTCGATGACCCATTTGCCATGAACATTCTGGGTGAAGACGAAAAGGAAGTGCTTCAATTTGCCAACAAACACCCCTTGGCCAGCATCGGACGTCTGTTCACCACCGCGCGAAGCCGGATTGCCGAAGATGCTCTGTCAAGAGCTGTCGAAAGAGGGGTTCGGCAGATCGTCATCCTTGGCGCCGGACTCGACACCTTCGCTCTCCGGAATCCCCATGGCGCACAACAGATCCGTATCTATGAGGTGGACCACCCCGCGACGCAGGCATGGAAACGCCAGCGCTTGACTGAAGTTCAAATCGCACTTCCGCCATGGCTTATTCTCGTGCCAGTCGATTTCGAGCGGGACGATGTAGGAGCGAAGCTGGTCGCCGCAGGCTTTCAGCACAACTCGGCTACGTTTTTCACCTGGCTCGGGGTTGTGCCCTATCTGACACAGGACGCCATCGGCCGCACTCTGGCCTACATATCGTCAATCCAGAACTCGGAGGTGGTGTTCGACTACATGGAACCTCCCGTGGCATTCTCCGGAGAGCTAAGGCAATTAGAAAAGGCGCGGGCCGAACAGCTTAAGAAAATTGGTGAACGTTCGGACAGCCGCTTCGAGCCGGCGGGCATTGCAGCGATTCTTCGCTCGCACGGATTTTGTGCCATCGAAGACATCAATTTCCAGGAAATCGCGTCCAGGTTCGGCCACGTCGTACAAGGACTCGCGCCCGGACACGCTGGCGTTCATGTTGTCCACGCTAAGCGGTAACTGAATGGCGGGTGGCCGACAAAATTTAAAGGGGATCAAATGAGAAATGTAATCTACGCAATCAACCTTACCCTGGATGGCTGCTGCGACCACACCAAATTCAATCCCGATGAAGAAACACATGGATATTTTACGCACCTCTTGCGAGAGGTTGACTTGCTCGTTTTTGGGCGTAAAACCTATCAATTGATGGTTCCTTTTTGGCCTGATGCCGCAAAAGACCCATCTTCGACAAAATCGGATGTCGAATTTGCTCAAACCTTTGTCTCCAAGAAGAAGATTGTTTTTTCACGATCGTTGGCAAGCACCGAAGATGGAAATACGAGAATTGTTCGTACCAACCTTCGCGACGAAATACTTAAACTGAAGAAAGAACCAGGCAAGAATATTCTGGTCGGTGGTGTAGATATCCCTTCACAACTGATGGAGCTTGGCCTGATTGATGAATATCGTTTTGTCGTTATGCCAATCATTGCTGGCGAAGGGAGACGGTTGTTCGAAAGTGTCAACCTGCCGGAGAAATGCCGACTAAAACTTGTTGAGTCAAAGACTTTTGAATCAGGATGTATTGCGCTTCGTTACTTGAAGCAGTGACCGAAAAATCTGCGAAAGCCGTGCTGCTGGTTCAAATGAAGCAAAATCAGCTGGCGGACCTGCTCCATAACTTCTAGAAAGAGATCGTGAGCGCGTGGTGTGCCGAGGAGAGGGCGGCACTGATAACAGCTTGTAGTAATAAAGAGTGATTATCCACCGCCGTAGTAGCGGTGCCCGTTCTTATCGGTGAGCTGTGGGTTTGGCCTTTCTCTTCGTCGCCGGCCTGGAAGTTTTCGCCGGTCCTTCCTGCTTAATCAGGGTCAAGGAATCCGCTGCGTTGAATGGAAATTCGCGAATAGACTTTTGCCCAGTAGTGCTTAGGGTGATGTCCACACGCCGATTGCTCGCCAGAAGGATCGTCTTCATGTTGTCGAGCACTCTCTTACGCTGCTCCGGGGTAAGTTCAGGGTTCCGCTCGACCGCATCTCTCACTTGGGCTTCATCCAGATTCTTTTGCTCGCCAAACGCCTTGGTTTCGAGGTTGGCTTCGGGAACACCATGTTCGATCAGGAAACGTTGGGTGCGTTCGACGCGTCGTTCGGAAAGGGCCTGATTGTATTCCGCGGAGCCTCGTGGATCCGCATGGCCTTCAAGGGTCAAGTGAGCATCAGGCTTCGTCTCGCGATATTTCTTGAAATCTTCCGCGAGAGAAGTGAGGGTTTGCTCCTGACTGGCGAGCAACCCGCCGTCTGGTTTCGTAATTCGTGGCTGATCGGTCGCAAAGTAAATACTGTGCAGGGAAAGACTGGCTTCGAGGCGGATGAACTCAGTGGAAACCGGGGGAGGGTTCTCCACCATGACCTGGGCAGTAGCCTGTGTGTTCAGGCCACGTTGATCACTGCACGTCGCAGTCACTGTGATGGGGCCGGCGTTAGCGCCGGATGTATTCAGAGCTGCACTGTTGCCGCTGCCTGAAACGCTGCCGCCACTCGTAGTCCACCCATCCATCGTGACAGGGGCGTTGTCCGGACTCGTGCATGTACAACTGATAGTGGAAGGGTTACCGGTTTGAACCGTCGCGGGATTGGCCGAACACGAAACGACGGGAGGATTCTTAGGCGGTTCCTTCACCATGAAGGTCGCCATGCAGCTCGCCTCGCCACCTCTTTTCATTCTGGGATCGGAAATATGGGCGGTGGCTGTGTAACTGCCGCCCGCCACTCCATTGGTGTCAATGCTCGCAGCATTGTCCTTGCCGGTAATTTGCCCGCCGGTGCTGCTCCAGGTGTAACTCAGGGTGTGCTGGGAATTAAAATTGTTGCCGGTGGCAGTCGCTGTAATCGGCTCGCCCACCATAACTTCACTGGGATTGACGGTGCAATTTGCTGATACCGGCTGCACAGCGCGTTCTCCACCGAACAAGAACACAACCCCGGTTTGCAGTCTTACGCCTCTGACATCCGTAGCAGAAACGGTCGAGTCGGGGCCAAAACGATGATTCGAGAACACGTAATCAGCGCGTAGAAGACGCAAAGCGAAGTGTCTATTCAAGTTCACATCAAGACCGCCACCCAGCATAAAGCCGAAGCGGTCATCGCCCTGAAAGAGATCGGGGGAAAGGCGATGTCCGCCCACCAAAGCTTCGAGAAACGGCGAAAAGTAGTGGCTGCGGAAAGTCACCTTCGGCCCCAGCGAGAGGTTATAGAAAGCGGCATCGTCAATTCGTTTGCCTACACCGCCCTCATTGCTGTCCCAATGCCCGCTGATGTCGCCTGTCAATCCGAACCAACGGTTAAAGTTGTAGGTAACGCTGGCGCCAATGCCCCGTGGATTAGACTCCAAACGACTGGTCACGGGGAGTAATCCTCCTGGAAGTATGCCGTGCACGTCGGCGCCGGGATCGAAGAAGGAATATCCGCCAAAGAGTTCCCACTTGGGAGCAGGCTGGTCCTGTCCTGCTGCGAGCGTAGTAACGCCGCATAGGAGAGCAAGCACTACCAATGGCATCACTGCAAGCTTGCCATAAGAGTTCTGAGAGCGAGATGACATATGGAAATTCCTCCGAACTTAATAACTCGTAATCCGGCTTCGATCCCACCCGGCAGTCGGCCAGGCATTGAGCCGGTCCACTGCCGACTGCCTCTTACGGAGCCGTGACAGGATTGCTGTCCAAGGTAACGGCGCCGTTGCGTGCCAAGGCCCTGCCTGTAAGAGTTGCGCCAGTATCCAGAGTGATGGACTGCAACGACATGATGGTTCCCTCAAAGATAGAGCTTGTTCCCAGGGTGGCTGAGCTCCCAACTTGCCAGAAGACGTTCTTCGCCTGAGCGCCGCCAGCCAGAATCACCTGCGTACTTCCGAGGGTCGTGAGTGTGGATCCTATCTGGAAAATGAAGACGGCGTTCGCGTTGCCGAGTGCGTCGAGGGTCACGTTACCTGCGGATAACATGACCGTGCTCGAGTTCTTGTAGAGGCCAGGGGGGAAAGTCAGGCCGCTCATGTCCCCGGCAAGCACCGCTCCTCCCGGCAATCCCGCGGTGTAGATATACGCAGTGGTCAAGTCGAGCTGGGCCTGCGCTGCAACCGGATCAGTTATGTGCATGACCGCCGGCGGAGTCAGTGTTCCGGGCGGGAACCCCGTAACAGCACTGCCCGGGCTTAGTCCCAGATCCCCACCCGTAATGATGGTTGGACCCGTGTTTGTGACCGTGGAACCAGCAAGGATTTCGAAAGTTGCGGCCGTTCCCAACGGAGGCGGCGTTGCAGTACACGTCACCGCAGCCGTAGTGAAGCTCCAGACAAAGTTACTTGCCAGAGGATTGCCAAACAGATCCTGGGCACCAGTAGTGATGGTGGCGGTATAGAGGGTGTTCAGTGCCAGGCTGCTAGTTGGCGTGAAGGTGGCTACGCGGCTGGGAGCGTCGTAGCTCGCCTGGCCTGCGACGGGGGCCGCACCGGCCAATGTAAAAGTTGTCGTATTGATGGTCGCAGGATTCATCGCTGTGCTGAAAGTGGCGACAACTGTAGTATTGGGACAAACGCCGCCGATGCCGTTAGTGGGACCAACCGAAATGACGGTGGGAGGCCCTTGCTGACAGAGTGCGTTGCCGGTGGTGAAGGTCCAAACAAGTTTGCTCGGCAGTGCATTGCCAAACAGGTCTTTGGCTCCGGTTGTAATCGTGGCGGTATAGAGGGTGTTCAGTGCGAGGGCGCTTTGTGGTGTAAAGGTCGCAGTTTTGCTCGACGCCACATAAACCACTTGTCCTGCGACGGGTGTGGTGCCAGGGCCGACGACGGTAAAGGTCGTGGTGTTGATGGTAGAAGGATTCATCCCCTCACTGAAGGTGGCGGTAACGATGGCATTGGGACATGCACCAATCGATCCGTTCGGAGGGGCTGTGGAAACCACCGTGGGTGGGGTCACGCCGGGAGTGGCTAGGGCGTTCTTGTCCGGATCGCTGCATCCGGCGCCGAGAATAAGTAAAAATGCCGCGAACCACAATGAATGATTCTTGATTCTACGCATCATGTCACCTTTTCCTCTCGGCTTAAAAACCACCGTGAAGCAAAACTCAGAGCTTTGCATTCGAGAGAAAGTTTAGCGGGAAGAATCGTCAGCAATCTGTTCAAAATTGGACACCCGTTCAAGAAATTGCATCGAGGAGTACAGAAACGGGAAAATACGGCCACAAGGCCAGGCGAAATAGCACCCGGGAAGTTGGTGAGCGCGGAAGAGGAAACCCGGTGGACAAGCCCGGGGACGGACGGGACGTTCCCCCGTCTCCTGGCACAAGGCGACAAAAGGGAGAACGTGCTGGCGGGAATCGGCGGCAGGCTTTTTGGGGCGGCTCCTAGTCGAGGAGACAGCCGGCGTAAACTCGTTTGTTCCGGCGCAGCAACGAATTCGGTGGATCCCAGCGGTCGAATGGGGGCTGGGAGCCGGCCACCTCGCCAGTGAGGTTACTTCGGTGTTGCAAGATTGGACTCACGCACGAGGACGCAAGCTACTTTGAGTTCCAACAACACAGAGACGGCCAAGTCTGAACAAGTGAAGGCAACCCTGTTCCGAAAACCGAACCGAAAACCCGAGACAGACGGAACGTTCCCTAGCTTTTCGACGCATGGAGTTTGGTAAACGTCCGGTCTTCCCAGTTCGCCCCAGAGCGGCAATTCCTACAAAACCGGATTAGGCGTTGAAATAAAAAATGGAGTAGGCTGTCGATTTTCGGGTCTCCCGAACGACTATCTGATAACAGGACGATGAGCTAGGCTCTCTGAGTCACAGGAAACCAGGAGTCTCAAGAAACACAGAGGAAACAATGAAATACATTTGTTTGGGATACCTCGAGCCGGGAAAATTCGAAGGGATGACCGAGGGCGAGCGAAACGAAACGTTCGACGAATGTTTTGAGTACAACGATCATCTGCGCGCTAACGGACATCTTGTCGCTGAAGTACCGCTTCAGCCTCCGGAGACCGCGTTGACCCTGTACTGGAAAAACGGCAAAATTGCGACGACCGATGGCCCCTATGCGGAAACCAAGGAACAACTTGGCGGCATCCAAATTCTTGAGGCGCGAGACCTCAATCATGCCGTTCAGCTTGTCTCCCAGCAACCAGGTTTTAAGTTTGGACTTGGACCGATTGAGATACGGCCGGTTGCGGATTTGGGCGAAATCATGAAAGACAGCCAGCGGCGACGGCTAAAAAAAGCCTTGCGATGAGGGCGGCCATTGGGGAAATAATGATGAAGGAAAGAATGTTCAGTATTATGGGAACGCCTCTATCGCTGGGGAGACAGACTTCCGGGAAGGCAGAACAAGATTATGACATTCGTTAACGATCTGAAGGTTGCATTCCGCTCGCTGGCTCGAACCAAGGGGCTGTCGATCGCCGTGGTTCTCACGCTGGCGCTTGGCATTGGCGCCAATGCCGCCATCTTCACGCTGGTGCGCGGCGTGCTCCTCAAACCTCTCGTTAATCGCGACGAGGACCGGCTGATCTATATCCGCCAGAGCGCCCTTGGACTCGGCAGCGACAACACAAACTTCTCCGTGCCCGAAATCCAGGATTTGCGCGGCAGGGTTAAAACCCTGAGCGCGTTCGGCGATTTCTCGACCGTCGGTTTCACCATGATCGGCCTGGATCAGCCTCGCGCAGTTCAAGCTGGTGTCGTTGGCGGCACCTATTTCGATGTGATGGGCCTTCACCCTGTCCTAGGTCGTCTCATCGGACCTCAAGACGACGGCCCCAACGCTGCCGGCGTTGTCGTTCTCACGTATCGCTTCTGGACGACCACTTTCAAGAAAGATCCTTCGGTCATCGGCAAAGCCGTTCGCCTCGACAGCGGTATCCTTGGCAATCGGTCTGCCACCGTCATCGGCGTCCTCGAACCCTGCGTCCCCTATCCCCAGGACACCGAAATCATCGCCAACGTCGTCACCAGCCCGCATCACATCTCCGCGACCATGGTCACTGGCCGTGTCCATCGCATGACGGAGCTCTTTGGCCGTCTCGCTCCCGGTGCCACCCTCGATCAAGCTCGCGCCGAGCTGCACTCCGTCTATGGGGCCATGGTCAAAGAACATCCCGAAGCATATTCGTCCAAAGCGGACTTCCAGATCGGGGCGAAGCTGTTTCGCGACCAGATTACCTCGGGCGCCCGGACCGTGCTGCTGGTGCTGCTCGCAGCGTCAGGGCTGGTTTTCATCATCGCGTGTTCCAATGTTGCCAATCTGATTCTCACACGGACGGTTCGCCGCGAAGGTGAGCTGGCGATCCGTGCGGCGCTCGGCGCCAGCACAGGTACGCTACGCCGCATGCTGCTGGCCGAAAGTCTTCTGCTCTGCAGCGCCGGCGCCGCTCTCGGTGTATTGAGCGCGCAGCCGATGGTGGCCATCCTGGCCCGCTATGCCTCGCGCTTTTCGGTCCGCGCACTCGATTTGACAGTCGATTCCAGCTTGCTCTGGGTGGGAGCCGCGCTGGCCGTCGTCGCGGCGGTGATTTTGGCGTTTGTTCCGCGCCTGCCGTCGGCCGATACGTCCGGTGGCCTTGGCCTATCGAGCGGCAGCGCACGGATTACCGGGAGCACCAGCCGCCGCCAGCGGATCTTCGCGGTGACACAAATCGCGGCATCCTTTGTGCTGCTGGCTGGTGCCAGCATGTTGATCACTACGCTGATCGCGCTGCAAACGGCGCAGACAGGTATGGACACCCGCCACGTCCTTGCCATCAATGTCCCAGCAATGTCCTACGGAAAAACACCTCAGCAAGTACTCGATTTCTACAAGGAATCGATTCGCCGCGTGGATGCGTTACCCGGCGTGAAAAGGACCGCTTTCGGTCTGCTCGTTCCCTGGCGCGATGCCGCAGCCGGCGTCGGCCTGCAATTCTCTGCCGACGGTTATGCTCATGCTGGGGGCGAGGAGGACCCTCGCGCGCAGTGGCGTGTCATCTCTCCCGGATTCTTTGCCGCGCTCGGCGTTCCCATTCTCACCGGCCGTGATTTCAACGAGCTCGACGGACAAAATAAAGATAAAGATCCCGTCGTCATCATCAGTGAGACTCTCGCAAAGCGCATGTTCCCTAATCAGGATGCGATCAATCGGCATGTCTATTGGACGGATCCGGTGCTGAAATTCGTCCCCGGGATTAGCGCGATGCCGCACCGCATCATCGGCGTCACCGCCGATATTGACGACCAAAACGTCGTTCCCGGGCCCATGGTCACCATCTATAGCTCCTTTGAAGAAGGCCCAATGTTTGGCGGCCGCCTTTTCATCCATACAGATACCGATCCGTATTCTCTGGTCACGCCGGTCACGCGGGTCATTCGCGACATGTCCGTCGATCAGCCCATTGAGCATGCTGCTACTCTCGAAGACGTCCGCGCGGAAGTGCTTACGCCGGACCGTTTGAACTCGCTGGTGTTTGGCGTGTTCGCGGCCGTCGCATTATCGATTGCCTTGGTGGGCGTCGCAGGCGTGCTGGCATTTTCGGTCAGCTCGCGGACGCGCGAATTTGGCATCCGGCTGGCGTTGGGATCGCAACCACGAAGTCTCCTGCGCGGCGTCATCACAGAAGGCGTCGTGATGGCTGCGGCCGGGGTCCTCGCAGGCGCGGCATTCGGGTTCGTGATGGCGCGTTTAGCGCACAGCTATTTCCTCGATATGAAGATGCCGGGCGCCTTGCCTGTTGTGGTTTCTGCATTCGTGCTGCTGACGGCCGCGGTCGTCGCATCCTCGGTGCCGGCTGCACGCGCTGCGCGTATCGACGTGATGGAGGCTCTTCGAGCCGAGTAAAACCGTCCCCAGGGCGAAAGGGCTGCCGCAGTCGAGGAACCCATGCTCCTCGATGGTGGCGACGCGCTTGAGACTGTTGAGTCGCTCTGGGGCGAGGGTCTGCGTCGCCTTTCAGCAGCCCTGAACCTCATCGATATCCAATGAGCTTCGGGATTTCGAGAATAACAGTGATGCCCTTAATCTCGTGCATGATCGGATATCCATTCTTACCCATTTTCACCCGATCTTGTAGGCGGACAAAAGAATATCAGTTTGTCCTTGACCGCGAATCCATATTTCTGCAACTATAGAAATATGACCAGCGTCCAAGCTGCCAAAGTGCCGGACAAAGTTGCAAAGCTGGCCGACATGCTTTCCGCAATGGGTTCGGAACCGCGCCTGCGGATCATGCAGTTGCTACTGTCGGCGCACCCAGACGGCTTGGTCGTCACCGAAATTCAGGACGAGCTGGAGATTCCCAATTCCACCCTGTCTCACCACCTGGAAAAACTCAAAGGCGAGGACTTAGTCCGAGTTCAGCGCGAAAGCACGTTCCTTCGGTACACCGCCAATACGGACGCACTTCAGGAGTTGCTTCAGTTCCTGTACGCGGAGTGCTGCACTCGAAACAAGGCCGTGAAGCCCGAACAGATCGTTCGACTTTGTAAATAAGGCGAGTTTATGAGTACCACAGACATCAAGGAAATGGTTAGAGAGAAATACGGACAAGCCGCTTTGAGAGTGAAGACTGGCGGAAGTTCTTGCTGCGGAGCGACTGCCAGTAGCGGTTGCTGTGATCCGATCACGTCGAATCTATACGACGCGACGCAAGCAGGTCAGATTCCCGAAGAGACGCTTCTGGCATCGTTGGGATGCGGAAATCCTACTGCCTTAGCGATGCTCAATCCGGGCGAGACGGTGCTGGACCTCGGCTCGGGCGGGGGGATCGACGTGCTGCTGTCTGCAAAACGAGTAGGCCCGACCGGGAAAGCGTACGGGCTGGACATGACGGATGAGATGCTCGCACTGGCGAACGAGAACAAGCGCAAGGCCGGAGTTGAAAACGTCGAGTTCTTGAAGGGCGAAATTGAGAACATCCCGCTGCCCGACAACTCTGTGGACGTGATCATTTCAAACTGCGTGATCAATCTATCCTCGGATAAAGACGCGGTTCTGCGCGAAGCTTTCCGCGTTCTCAAACCGGGTGGACGGTTCGCTGTGTCGGACGTAGTCACTCGCGGTGTGATGCTGCCGGAGGTTCGAAAGAGCCTTCTGCTTTGGGTCGGCTGCGTAGCGGGGTCGTTAGAAGAGAACGACTACCGCACCAAGCTCGCCGCCGCAGGATTTGAGCAGATAGACCTTGAACCAACCCGTGTTTACAACGTGGATGACGCCCGCGAGTTTCTAGCGGGCCAGAACATTGACGTTGACGCCATCGCTCCGCAAGTCGATGGCAAGATTATGAGCGCTTTCGTGCGCGCCGTGAAACCTCACAGTAACTGACATGAAGGACCACTACAACGTCCTGTTCCTGTGCACGGGCAACTCGGCTCGCTCAATCATGGCGGAGGGTTTGATGAACGCCAAAGGCGAACCGCGATTCACGGCGTACAGCGCCGGCAGTCATCCATCGGGTGCGGTTCGTCCCGAGGCGCTCAGGCAACTGGAAACCGTGCACATCCCGACCACCGCGTTCAGAAGCAAGAGTTGGGACGAGTTTGCAAAGCCGGACGCACCCAAGCTGGATTTCGTGTTTACCGTCTGTGACAACGCAGCAAATGAAGTCTGCCCCATCTGGCCGGGCCAGCCTATGACGGCTCACTGGGGAATTCCGGATCCAGCCGCAGTGCGAGGGACAGAGAAGGAAATTGAACGGGCATACCACGATGCCTTTCTGACTCTCGAGCGCCGAATCAGCCTTTTCCTCTGTCTCCCTCTCGCAACCATCGACAAGCTGGCGATCAAGAAAGAGATCGACAAGATCGGGCATCAATGAAATTCAACTTGCGTGCCAGATTGACGGCTGAGTTCGTAGGCAGCGCATTCCTCGTTGCTGCTGTGGTTGGTTCCGGCATTATGGGCGAACGCCTGGCAGGCGGCAACGTCGCCATTGCGTTGCTTGCGAACACGATTGCGACGGGCGCTGCATTGGTGGCTCTCATTTTGACGTTCGGCCCGATTTCTGGCGCACATCTAAACCCGGCTGTCACGGTTGCAGATGCAATTGAGCACGGGATCGCCTGGCCGGATGCACTCGCCTACATGGCCGCGCAATGTGCTGGGGGAGTTGCTGGAGCGATCGTCGCGCACCTAATGTTCGGGCTGCGCTGGTATTCCGTCTCGACTCATTCTAGACACGGATGGTCGTTGGTCCTCAGCGAGTTCGTGGCGACGTTTGGACTGCTGTCGGTTATCTGGGGATGCTCGCGACTGCGCTCAGGAGCCGTGCCCTTCGCTGTTGCCAGCTACATCACCGCCGCTTACTGGTTCACCTCGTCAACCTCGTTTGCAAACCCGGCAGTGACGATCGCCAGATGCTTGTCGGACACTTTCGCCGGGATTCAACCCGCCGACGTTCCTCTATTCATCGTGGCGCAATTGACGGGAGCCTTAGCTGCAACTTTCCTGTTTCGGTGGCTCATTCCAAACCTGCCCGCTCATGCAGCGGAAGTCTTGGTTTCGCATTAGCCGCATCGATGACGCCCAGATCCATTCAACAACGCCTACTGGGAGGAGGCCGCCTATCTCCCGCTTCGGCCAGCAATGACCCTGGCGAGCTTTCTAAGTTGGCTCTCCATGCCCATCACTGACCGCTGCGTCCACTCATCGCTATGCATCGGGTCCAGCGTCAGGACCATGCGCACGTTGCCTCCTGCCGCAAAGAAGTCCACCTTGTTGCCGACGTTGTATGGCTCAACGCCGGGAATGAAATCGGCCCGGTGAGTGTAGGCGATCGTCTTGCCCGGAACGATCTCGGTATAGGTGAGCCTCGCTTCCGTCGTCAGAGGCATCCCCGCCTTCTTCATGAACTGAACCTGCGGCGGATCGACCGCCGTCATTGGCTGAATCGTTGCATAAAAGGGGGATTCTGGGATGGGGGAACAGCTCTGGCAAGCAAACAGAGCGGATCTCTGCTGCGCTGCGATCAGCTCAATGCGCTCATCGAGCCCACGATTTTTGCTGTCGCTATTCGCGACTAACGCTGACGCAAAGACGAATCCTGGCTTATGTTGGCGCTCAAAAGGATGTCTCCAGGACTTCTAGCCGGTGTAAACCAGTTCGACTACGGTGCAATCGTCGTTCAGGGGTGTGCCACCGCAGAAGTCGGAGATGGCGGAGAAAATCTGTTCCAGTGTTCCAGATATCGCGGCTTTCTCTAGTCGGGAGTCTTCAAAGAAATCTCCACGGGCATTTTCGGCTTCGGTCACGCCATCGGTAACCAGTACGAGACGATCTCCGGCCTTCATCTGATACCGATCGCTTTCGTACTTGGCATCCGGCAACAAACCAACGGGAAGATTGCCGTGTGAAGGCCGCTGTACCTCTCCGCCCGAAACGATCAGAGGTTGAACGTGGCCACAGTTCACATACTCCAGTTCCCCGTTGCCGCGGATGCGTGCAATGATCACCGTGGCATATTTTTCACCGATATGTTTGTGCGTGAAAAAGCGGTTCGCGGCGGTGACGATGTCCGTGAGCGGCATGCCAGCGGTGAGCTGCGAGTAGATCATCCCCTGCAAAGTGGAGGCCAGCAACGCTGCGGAAACTCCCTTGCCACTCACATCGGCCAGGACGACGGTCAGTCCGTCGTCCGTGTTGACGGCATCGAAAAAGTCGCCGCCAATTTCTTTGCAGGAAAGATTTCTTCCAGTCAAAGTAGCGAAAGGTACTTCAGGAATAGTCACTGCCATCAGGCGCTGCTGAATAGACGCGGCGATGGACAACTCCTGCTGATAACGCCGCGACGTTTCTTCGGCCTGCACCAGGCGCGCATTTTCGATGAGCGACGCGGCTTCCGTAGCGATGGCGTGCAGAATGTCATTGCTCACGCCGGAGATGTCACGTGACGCAAAGCGCGAGTCCAAATACAGAGCGCCCATGGCCTCGGCGGCGACAGCGGGCGCAGGGGCGTCGGTGTCCCGCGTCGTCTGGACCTGTGGTTTGCGCAGCGGCATACAGATCACGGTGCGCAGATCATATGCAACGATACTCTTGCGCCCGGTCAGATCGGCGGAGCGACTGGTGTCGGTGAGTACGAATTCAGAATTCGACTTCAGGGCGTCGTCGAGAATGGAGTGGGAAATAGTTTTGTCGTCGAGCAAAGGCTCACCCTTGGCGCTGCGCCCGGCGGCCAGGCGCAGGTCTCCATCTGCATTCTTCATGTAGATATATGCGCGCTCAGCGCGGGTGAGTTTTAGGGTCACGTCCAACAAGGTCATCAGGATTTCGTCGAGCACGCCCACTGTGTTC
>Ga0206964_10102_pt1 | contig 25581 bp, 22 predicted proteins | sample Alteio_BWOrgHeat_25_FD_152980 | JGI IMG/M metagenome (GOLD analysis project Ga0206964, IMG submission 152980) | Enriched cells from forest soil in Barre Woods Harvard Forest LTER site, Petersham, Massachusetts, United States -... | ecosystem: Environmental > Terrestrial > Soil > Temperate forest >...
AAACCTCAAACTCGGGAAAAATTTAACACTCGATTTTTCCGGGCAGTATGTAAGCGAATATACTAAAAACGCGCCTAATCTTTCGGACGCGGTTGGTAACTTAAACTGGGGGCCTATGTTCGTACCCAGAAATATTAATATTACTACATTAGCGGGCCCTAATGGAAACGGTACCGTCGCAGGCAACAGCGGCGAGGAATTAAATCCATTTGAGGACCCATATACCACTAACCCCTATTTTGCTGCCTATCAACAGCAGGGAGCTATTCACCGTAACCGCTTTACGGGATCAGCAAATGCAAAATATACGTTTGATAATAGTTTTTTTATCGGTTTCCAGGTGGCTGATGATTACACCAACGACAGGAATACAAACATCGACCCCCCGGGGACAGGTTATTTAATTGATGAAGGTGTAGCCGGGGACATGCAGGAACAGAATGTAAAGCAAACCGAATTAAACCTGGACCTTACAACCGGCAAAAAGTTTAAATTTAGCAAGAGTTTTTCGATGAATGTATTACTCGGCGCTAACTACAGGAAATCGACACAGGAATATTTTACAGCAGGAGGTAATAACTTCGCCATCCCTAACCTGTATAACATCGGTAATCTTGAAAATCCATACACAGTTCTTCAAACAAATAACGAAGAATACCAGTCCCTGTACGGAAGCGTCGACTTTTCCTACAAAAGCTACCTTTACTTAACCGTAACCGGCCGCAACGACTGGTATTCAACTTTATCACCTGGTATCATCCATTATTTATATCCGTCCATTAGCGGCTCATTTGTTTTCTCAGAATTGCTGCATATTCCAAACATGGACCTGGGTAAATTAAGATTGAGCTATGCAGATGTTGGCGGCGCTGCCGATGCCCCTTATCAAACACTGCAAACCTATGGTATTAGCGGAACCTATACTCCTGGTAACGGCGGAACATTCCCAATAGGCACGGCAGGGAATGGCACTGTACCTAACAGCGGGCTAAAACCTTCAAAAAGAAAAGAATTTGAAGTAGGAACAGAAATGGACTTTTTTAATAACAGGCTGAGGTTTGACGTGGCAGTTTATCATAAGGAAGTTATAGACGACATTATACCAGTAACGATCGATTATACGTCGGGATATAGTTCGGCATTACTTAATGTTGGTTCGGTAAACTATAATGGCGTTGAATTTGAAATTGGCGGCACACCTTTTAAAGGTAAAAACTTTAGCTGGGATATTGATCTGAATGGGAGTTATGCTAAAGGCAAAGTAGTATCATTAGGCGGCGAACCCAACATAAATTTGGGCTCCGAAGCCCAGGATTGGAATTCAACAGCTTACCTGCAGGATATAGTTGGCAAGGAGCCCCTGCAAGTAATTGCCGCTGACCCATTGCGCGATGCAAGTGGAAATATTGTTATCGATCCGGGTCTGGGCGCGCCGGACCCTTCACTTGCACAACCAAGGTCTTTTGGATCGGGCGAAAATCCATGGGGCCTGGGCATCAATAACTCATTTAAATACAAGGGCTTTACGTTGTCATTCCTCATTGATGGCAAATTCGGAGGGCATATATTTTCGAATACGAATATTGTTGCCTACCAGGACGGTCTTTCCAAGCTTACAGTTAACGGAAGAAACCTGTTATATGGCACTGACCAGCAAAATGCCCAGGGCTATTACGGCGATTGGGCATTAGCCGACCAGGGACAGTTTGTTTACAGTGACAGTTTCATAAAATTCAGGCAGTTATTAGTTGGCTATGATTTCTCCACCGCGGCATTTCATGGTAAAATACATGGTTTAAGGTTAAGTTTTGTATGCCATAACGTGTTTACAATATTTAAAGCGATACCGAATGTTGACCCGGAAGAAAGTTACACCGCGTCGATATTATCACAGGGACTTGAAGCCCCGGCCGTTCCTTATTCCAGGACGCTTGGGTTAAATCTTAATATAAAATTGTAAGTAAATACATATGTATAAACATTATAGAGACATTAGTATGAAATTTAAGAACATATATTTAATAGCAACAGTTGCCTTTATTATGGTAGCTGCCGGCTCGTGTAAAAAAGAACTGGCAAGAGTAAATACAAATCCGGACCAAATTACCGCCGACCAAGTCAATCCAAATCTGTTACTGACCACAGTTCAGCTGCAATACACCGGGGCCCCAACCGAAGGCGGAAGTGTGTGGGTGACAAAATGGGGGGCGGTTGGTTGTTTTGTCCAGCATGTAGCATCAACTGGCGGCTTTTATTACGGCGACAAGTATTTGAATAATATCAGTGCCATGGGTGAAACATTCCAGGACAATTATACCAGCGCTGTACAGCCCGCAATTGAGTTATACCAGCTTACCGCCAACAAACCGCAATACAGGAACCTTCATCAAATGGCGCGTATAATGAAAGCCATGATATTTGAGCAATTAACAGACCTTTATGGTGATATTCCTTATTTCCAGGCCGGCCTGGGATATTATGACAGGATCTATACACCTGTTTATGATAACCAAAAGGTTATTTACGACGATTTGCTGAAAGAGGTATCGCAGGCTACCGATAGCCTGAGCGCAACCGCTGATAACCCTACCGGTGACATTTTGTATTCGCAATCAAGCAATCAAATTGGGGAGTGGAAAATGTTTGGTAACTCTTTATTGTTGCGGATGGCGATGCGCCTCACTAAAATTGACGCTCCAACAGCCCAAAAATATGTAGCGCAGGTTGCCGGAAAGACCATGCAAAGCAACGCTGATAACGCCATTATTCAGCATGTGTTGAGCGCTAACTCGCTTACCGTAAACCAGGATGCAGCACAAATTTTCAGCCAGGACAGCACCGATGTAAGGTTATCAAGCACGTTTATCAGTAATATGAAAAAAATGAACGATCCGCGTTTGCCGGTTGTAGCCTGGGTTGCTTACGGTTTAAAGAACCGCGTATTCCCCAAATTCGCTGACAATAAACCGAAGGACCAGTTTGGCCTGCCTCCCGGCTATATTATAGGCGGCCTCAATCCGGCGATAAACCTGGATAGTGTTGCCAAGGATTCGTTACCTAAGCAAGGTCTTGGCGGATATTCACGCATAAGCGACAACCTGCTTTCGATTACTGCGCCAAGTTTGATCCTCACTTATGCCGAGACAGAGTTTCTACTTGCCGATGCTGCGCAGCGCTGGGGAGTTGGCGGGGTTGCTGCCACTCATTACAACAACGGTGTGTTAGCAGCCATTACACAATTATCTGCTTATGGCAGTGCGGCTACCATCAGTACGGAAGACGCCCAGGCATATTTAACAGCTCATCCTTATAAAGCTCCTACTCCTGCTGCCGGTCTTTCACAAATCAATATGCAGTATTGGCTTTGTTCACTTATGGACGAATATGAAGCCTGGGCCAACTGGCGGCGGAGCGGCGACCTGCCTTTTTTAACGCCAACTAATTATCCCGGTAACGTTTCTCAAGGTACTATACCACGCAGGTTGACTTATCCTCCAAGTCAGAAAGTTACCAACTTGACCAACTATAACGCGGAGATAGCCATCCTAAGCCTAACCGGTGGCGATAAAATAACCACCCATGTTTGGTGGGATAAATAGTTAAGTCCTACGCCTTGAGTAAAAAGTCTTAAGTCATCTAGAATTTGCATGACTTAAGACTTTTTACTTTAGACTTTTGACTCGCACGGCGGCTCCTCGCCTACCAGTTTTCTTTCGATCCTTTTATCGGGGATGAACCATATGCATGCTACAACGATATACATCACAAAACTGATAGTTGAATTAACCCACGAAAGCGCGATAGCGATGACATAGATCAGGATAGAAATATTCCCTTTCCAGTCCTTGCCTACCGCCTTAGCCAGCACCGAATCTTTGCCGTGGTGCCTGATCAGCGCCAGCATTAAAAGGCCGTACGCTACGGCGTTCATTAAAAGCACAATACCGTAGCAGGTAACGGGCCACCTGGCAAAATTATTTTCGCCCATCCAGGCCGTAACAAAAGGCACCAGTGAAAGCCAGAAAAGCAGGTGCATATTCGCCCAAAGAATGGTGCCGTTTACCGATTCAACCGCCTGCATGGTATGATGGTGGTTGTTCCAGTAGATGCCAATGTAAATAAAGCTCAAAATATAACTGGTAAATACCGGTAACAACGGCAGCAACGAACTTAAATCAGTGGCACGCGCACCGGCAGGAACCTTTAATTCCAACACCATAATGGTGATGATAATAGCGATAACGCCATCGCTGAATGCTTCTAAGCGGCCTTTTTCCATACATTTTATTGAGATGAAAGGTAGGAATTTAGTCCGAAAGTTGGAAAAGCCAGTAAAGACCAAAAGATAAATCACTTCGCCTGAGATTGTACTACATCAAAAGACTCGATCACCCCTACCTTCCCTTCCCTCGGGGAAGGAATCGCACAGGCCACAGCTTTTGGGGTTTTTTCTTTCGGACTTTACCGACTTTCCGGACTTTCGGACTATCCACCTACGGCAGCGCAAAACAAACATAACTATCCCCCGATTTGCTGCCGATCTTTCCGCCGCCGCAGGCTATCACCACATATTGCTTACCATCAATTGCGTAGGTAGCGGGAGTTGCGTAGCCGGCCGCGGGTAATTGGGCTTCCCAAACTTGCTTGCCTGTTTTTTTATCAAACGCACGTATTTTTTCATCTTTTGTGGCTGCCACAAACACTAAACCACCTTTTGTAACCAATGGGCCGCCATACAATTCAGTCCCGGTTTTCGGAATGCCTTTTTTTGTTAGCTCGGGGTATTCTCCCAATGGCACCTTCCATAGCAGTTTGCCCGACGTTAAGTCGACCGCATCAAGCGTGCCCCATGGCGGTTTGATACCGGGATAGCCGTTGGTATCCAAAAACCGCTTGTAACCATTCATGGTATACGGAATATTGAGGTTGCTTTTTGATGCTGACACCGGCTCCTTTGCAATAATTTGTGCATCGGAAGCTTTTTCGGGAAGCTTTAAAAGGAAGGCCAGCAACGCTGTTTTTTCGTTTGCAGGAATCTGCTTAAAGGATGGCATCATGTTGCGGCCACTGGCAACGATCTGGCTTACCTGCTGTACATTATATTTTTTGCCGATGTTTACCAGGGACGGATAAGCGGTGCCATTGCCCTTTAATTCAGGCCCGTGGCAGGCTAGGCAATATTTGTTGTAGATACCATGACCGATGCCTTTTAGCGTATGGTCGTCCGTATTCTTTGGTACATCTATCATCACCTGCGCCCAGGGCATTTCGGTATTACTGATGTACATGATCTTGGTTTCCGGGTCCAACGCTGCGCCGCCCCATTCGCCGCCACCATCAAACCCGGGGAAGATCCAGCCGCCATCTTTACTTGGCGGGGTAAACATCGTGTTATATTTTACCTTGTTATATTTCGCAAGCATACTCTTATGTGCTTCCGGACTGAGATCCGTCACATCCTCCGGCCCGAAATGCTGGCGCGCAAATGGTTGCGGCAGGCTCGGGATAGGCTGCGTGGGCCAGGGCTGTTCGCCCGGCAAGGCGTTATTAGTGGGTACAGGTGTTTCAGTTATCGGGAATATGGGTTTCCCGGTGGCCCGGTCGAACATAAAAACAAACCCGTGCTTGGTGATCTGCGCCACCGCATCAATTGTTTTGCCATCGTGCTGAATGGTCACCAAGTTGGGATTGGCCGGCAGATCACGGTCCCACAGGTCATGATGAACCACCTGGTAATGCCAGATATATTTGCCGGTGGCAGCGTCCAGCGCCAATAAACAATTGGCAAAAAGGTCGGGGCCCTTGCGGTGTGCGCCATAAAAATCGCCCCCTACCGAACCTGTCGGCACGTAAACAACGCCGCGTTTTTCGTCCAATGCCATGCCCGACCAGTTATTGGCCGACCCTAACCGTTTCCATGCAGTGCTGTCGGGCCAGGTGTTAAAACCAATTTCGCCCGGATGCGGGATGGTGTGAAAGATCCACCTGAGTTTGCCTGTCATTGCATCATAAGCCCTGATGTGGCCGGGCGCTGCATCTTCTGATTCATCAACCCTCGCCCCAATAATTAGCAAATCTTTATAAATAACCCCCGGCGTAGTGCCCGAAACATATGAATTCACTTTTCGGCCAAGGTCTTCGGTGAGATCTAAATACCCCCCCTTGCCAAACTTCATGATAGGCTGTCCGTTTTCGGCATCAATGGCAAAGGTTTTTTGCCCAACGCTATAAAAAATACGTTTATTACCGCCGTTGCTATCTTCCCAATACGTAACTCCACGGCAAACTTTATAATAAGCCATCGGATCGCTCTTTTTTGACGTATCCTGGCTTGCCGGATCAAACAGCCATTTTTGGTCGCCTGTTACGGCATCCAAAGCAAATAATTTCAATTTAGGGCTGGTGCCATAAAGTATCCCATCCACCACGATTGGATTACACTGATTTTGGCTACGGTTAGCGCCGTCCTTATCTCCCGTACTAAATGTCCAGGCGACTTTAAGCTGGCTAACATTTTTTAACGTTAACTGGTCGTTTGGCGAATACCTGTTGCCATCCTTTGCACCTGCATAAGTGCGCCAGCCGTTAGAAACGGTTGCCGCCCGGTGTTTTTTACAGGAAACGAGGAGGCATAAAATCGCCACTAGAAATAAATTAATTCGGGTGCTCATGAACGGGTATTTAGCATAAACTGGTTGAACCACTAAAGCTAATCACATTATTGTAGAAACAAAAATATCAGGTGCTGCAGATCATTTTTTTACTAAATTGCCTTGCTGCAATTGCAAATCAATTTGTACCATAATTGACCCTTCCACGCCAATTTTGTCTTTATGAAAAAAAATTATCAATCCAACAATAGCAAACGTCGAACTTTTTTAAAACAGTTTGCAACCGGCGCTGCGGTATTAGGCACCGGCATGTTTGCCGCACCATTGCAATCTTCAGCCACAGATCTTCAGCTACCGGATGTCTCCGACGCCGATGCGTGGTTTAACAAGGTAAAGGGAAAACACCGGATGGTGTTTGATGTTACGCAACCGAACGGGGCCTTACCTTTTGCGTGGCCAAGGGTATTTTTATTAACCAATGGAAAAACCGGCACGCCCGAAAATGAATGCGGTGTAGTAGTTGTCTTGCGGCATAGCGCTATCCCGTATGTTTTCGGCAACCAGCTTTGGGAGAAATATAAATTCGGCGAAATGTTCAAGATTAGTGATGATGCTACCAAAGCACCGGCACTGCACAACCCTTTTTGGGAACCAAAACCAGGCGCCTTTAAAACACCGGGGATGCCCGAGATCCAGATCGGCATAAATGAACTGCAGGCCAGCGGTGTGCTATTTTGCGCCTGCGATGTAGCCATAACCGTGCATTGCGCAATAATTGCAGAAGCGACAAAGGGAGACGCCGCAGCTATAAAGAAGGACTGGTTGGCTAATTTATTGCCGGGCATACAAGTTGTACCATCCGGGATATGGGCCGTTGGCCGTGCGCAGGAACATGGTTGTACTTATTGTTATGCAGGTTAACACCCGATAACATTATACTCAGTCTGCTACTTTTGAACAGGAAGTCACATATTCAATTTACCCAATTCCCTTTTTGCTTCTGCATTGTCAGGGTCGAGTTGTAATGATCTTTCTATGTTTTTCCGGGCTTCATTTTTATCACCCCGCTGTTGCCAGGCTTCGCCTAACAGGCACCAGGTAAGCGACGACGCAGGGTATTTTTTCAACGTTTTGCCGGCAAGATCGATTGCCTCGCGCGTTTTGTTTACGTTGAGCATCAATTGTATGGCGTTATCCCAATCTTTTACTGTAAACGAGCTTTCGTTTACCAGTTGATCATATTCAGGATATTTATCCAGGCAATAAAATGCGGAAAGGTTTTCTCTCCATTGGCTGTTTTCTGCCAATGCTTTTTTAATAACTGTGATGGCCTTTTTATCGTCGCCCAACAATAAATAAGCTTCAGTTATCTTGCTGTAAATGCCGGTCCACCCCTCAACCATTATTTCGCCGTCATGAAGCAATGCTTCTCCCCTTTTTGTGTTGCCCGCTTTTAATGCATTATTTGCCTGGTTTAATTTTATGCGCCCATAATGGTAATTAAGCAGCGTTTGCAGGTCGTGGAATGGGTCTTTTGAATTGTCGACCCGGAGATCGATCTGATTGAACCACTCATTATTGGCCCCTTTTACTACCAGGGCTGCGGATTGTTTTCCACTAAGCTGGCCACCAGCGGCCTGGCCGGCGAGCAGACTCTTTAATAATCTTTCAGCCAATGTACCCTTTGAAAGCTCGAAAGTGTGGGCAATTTTAACCAAAACACTGTCGCCCAATTGGTTACCAATCACAACAAAGTTATTTCCCAGGAGTTGTGATGAATATCCCTTCCAGTTTTTTAAAGCCGTGCCTGTAAAGGCATATACATTGCCCATGGCATCAATACCCGATACCTGCCGGGTATCAAATTCATCATCTTTTTTACGGGTAAAAGCAATGGCCTGTTCAATAGTTTTTCCGGCTTTAAGTTGTTGAAAACCATTTATAGCGTAGTCGGGATTTGTTTCGGCAATTACCGAAAATGCCCCAATTCCAGGTTCAATGTAGATGGTTGAATTACCTACATAAATATTGTTGGTAGCAACGGCGATGCCCCACTCATGCGTAGCCTCGTCGTACGCAGTAATTGAAAAAGTTGAATTGATGTTCTTATCCAGCAACAGGCTGGGCAAGTTTTGAGCAAAAGATATCTTCGCCAATAAAAGCGTCATCGTAAGCGTGCTCGTTTTTGTTAACATAGAAATAATTAAAGCGTTGTTACCATTAAGTTTTTAAAGGCCCCCACCTGGCTGTTGCCTAGCCAAAAACCCACTGAGCCACTTTTGAGGCTGCTGTCTAACAGACCATAAACAAACACCGGCGTTGCCTGGTGGTCAATAAATACGGTAAGTTTGCTGCCTTTTACCATCGCCGTTATGTGGAACCACTCGTGTAATGGCAGCTTTGCTTTTGCCTGGTATTTGTCGCTTTCGTAGTCCCACCAGTTAAATTCAGCCTTCTTTTCAGGCATATATTGAATGGCGTTAATGGTCCCGGAGCTTTCGGGCCGAAAATAAACCACTTCATAGTGATGCACGTCTTTTATCCGGAAAGCCAGGCCCAGGTAGCCGCCTTTATCGCCCGGCCACGCAGCGTCGAACTCGATGGCGCCATCTTTAAACACCAGGTTTTTTGGATAGGCTATACTTGCGGATCTATAATTTCCGATTTTCCGTTTCAGCAACAAAGCCTTATAGCCCTGGTATTCGTCGAAGCCGTAATCGAGGGTATCCGTTTTCGGAATAACCCATTCGGTTGATTTAATAGCTGAATAATTATGAACTACAGCCTTTTGCTGTGCGCAAACCGCATTCAAAATAAGAAGCGGCAACAGCGTTAGATATTTTTTCATTTTACAGATCAAATAATTTTCATATTTCCTCACCGGGCAAACAGGCGTTAATCCAAATTCATATCGCGGCCCATTTTAAGGTCCTTTATGGCCAGGTTAACGATGCCGATGTTAGCTCCTTTGGCCTTTGGAAGCGCCTTTTGTGCATATTCGAGCGCAGTTTTGTAGTCGCCCAATGCGGAGTAGCCGCTGGCCATGCCGATATTGGTGTACAAGTCTTCAGGGTATTTATCATAGTTCATCTTAAATATGTCAAAAGCTTCCTTAGCCTTTTTCTGCATAACCAGGTCATTCCCGTAAATGTAAACCTCAAATTCACTCCCATATGGCAGGGCCTTTTTCATGATCTCCATTGCTTCTGAACCACGCCCAAGGCTGTCGAGGATCATTGCCTTGGTTTTCCAGGCAGGGAAGCTTTTGCTGCCGCCAAAATTTGGCCCGGTCGAGTTATCTGTCCACGTTAGGGCCTCATCCAGGTTGGTTTTGTTTTGGGCGCAATACAACGCCGCCTGGTTCCAGCTTTCCCAGTTAAAGCCTTTATTGCTGCGCAATTCCCTGCGGAACGACGCTACCTGGTTAGTTACCACATCAACTTCTATTTTAAAAGGGATGATCAGTTTTTCCCACTCCAGTTGAACAATGGCGCTGGCAGGTGTTTCGTCAGCAAACTCATATTTCAACCATTCAACGCTTTTATCGGCCGCCACAGGTTTTACTTTTACACGCAAAGCATCTTCAGCCGGGTTATAGTAAAAGCTACCCCACGAGGTGGAATTTTTTGAAAAGATGAGCGTACATTCGTTAGGGTCGTACGCTAACGAAAAGCCATACTTGCCGGCAGGTAAAAGCTGTCCCTCGATCTTTACATCGGTCGAAAACTCAATCGTAGTGTTTTCATTTGCCCCGGCACGCCATGGGGCTGCTTTTGAAGTGCCAAACCCCTGGTCCACATAGCCAACCGGTACAAGCGTGCCCCAAATATGCCCCTCCCGCTTATTCACATGCGGCCGGTTGTAACGGATAGTTACATCGGCCAAGCCGATCTGTTCGCTTACGGATGCACGCTTGTTACCACCGTTTGGTAATGCCGTAAGCTGCGCTTGAGAACTATTCACAGCGATGATTTGAAAAAATAAGGCAGTAATTGCTGCTGATAAAAGTTTTTTCATTGGAGTATTTTTAGTTTGAATGAATTTTATAATAATTTATTTATTGATCGGGTTTAATAACCAAATTGGCAAAGTCGCCGCTTAAAGGTGATGACCATATCGCGATCGACCCGGTGCGCCTGTTGTTCAATCGTTTTACGCTTAATGAAGCAGCGGTGGAATAATTCACATACACTAAACAACTATCTTTTGTCACCACGATACGGGCATGAAACCAATCGGCCCCCTTTGGAGGATGTATAACCGGGTGCTCGTACACCAACGGGTGATTTTTCCGAAGGGTATCCCAGGGAAAATCAGGCTGGCTGATATATTGCACCATGTGTTTACTGCGCAACGTATCTGTGGTCTGAAAATTAAAAGGACGAAAGTAAACGCAATCATAGGTTATAGTATCCAATGCGTGAAAAGCAATACCCAAAAAACTTTGCTGAAAAACATCTTTCCCGCAGATGTCCAGATCAATACTCCCGGTCGAAAAAACTACATCTTTTAATAAAACAACGCCGTTTATCGTAACGCCCGGCCCCTTAGCATCGTCAATTGTATTTACTTGCTGATTGGTGCCATAAATAAGTTTGTTGTCGCGCAAAAGATCGCTTAAATTGTATTTTTGCGTTTTTTGCGCGCCGCATTGGGATGCCACAAGCAGGCACAAAAAGCATACTGAGCGAAATAAATATTTATGCATAGCTAGTTCAGTTCTAATTTCAAACCAAAACTCATTAATAACCGGGTAAATGAGCAATTCAAACCCGATTCAATTTTGTTCAATTTTTATTGTGTAGCTTTTCAGTCAAATAAATAAAAGCCTGTAGCTATTTTTAACCCGGATGGAAAAAGAAAAACAATTGCTGATAAAATGCCGGCTGCTGATTGAGCAATTGCTGAATTGGGGAGACAGCAGTATATGGACCAACGATGATTTTGAGCAGCTTAGCGAAAAAATATTTGAGAAGACAAAAGTTCAGCTTAGTGTTTCAACGCTTAAGCGGATTTGGGGCAAAGTACGGTACGAAAACTTCCCTACCCATGGCACTTTAAATGCACTAAGTGGTTTTTTGGGGTATGAGAGCTGGCGCGACTTCCGTCAAAAAAATGAAGATCCAGGACCTGTGGTCAAATTAAACAGCGATACTATTTCAGAAAGTATTCTGCCAGCCGAAGAAACAAACCCATCTGCATGGAAAATTTCGCTGCCTGTTGTGCTCATTATTGCGGTTGTGGTCATTTCCGGCGCCATTTTCGTTTCCTCTAAGAAAAACCCTGGGCCGGTTGATCTTTCTTCGGTAAAGTTTGAAGCCGTAGAGGTGACCGATACCCTTCCAAACTCGGTGGTATTTAATTACGACGCCTCGGTGTTTAAATCCGACAGCGTATTCATTCAGCAATCATGGGATCCGCGACGAAGGGAAAAGGTTGCCGGTAATGGCAAACAATATACCTCTATTTATTATAACCCGGGTTATTTTATGGCCAAACTGATAGTAGACAACAAGATTAAAAAAGAATGTGTTGTTTCCATAAAAACCAATGGATGGAAGGGAATTATTGAGCGAAACCCTATTCCTATCTACCTTTCGCCGAAGGAAATAAAAGGCAAAGGATTTATGGGCATATCAGATAGTTTATTTCGCGTAAAGATAGGCGTACCGGTGTTTAATGATACCTGGGTAAAATTTGCAAATGTTAAAGAATATGAGGGCATCGACGCCGGTAATTTTGAGCTGGAAACTACCTTCAGGAATACGTCAGCTGTTGAGGCTTCGGTATGCCGCAGCACATATGTTTTATTATTAGGACAAGGCAGCGCCATCAGTATCCCTTTCGCTGATAAAGGCTGTATTTCCGGTTTGAATTTATTGGCGGGCTACACTTTTATCAGCGGAAAAGACCATGATATGAGCGCCTTTGGCTGCGATTTCAGCAAATTTCAAAACTTGAAATGTACGGTCGCAAACGGTGAATTAAAAATCTATCTGAACGATAAACTCATCATCACAGTCCCACAGAAAAAGACGCTGGGCAAAATTGAAGGCATCCGGTTTGAATTCGAAGGCTCGGGCCAGGTGAAGAATGTTAAATTATCTTCGCCGGGCGCAGGCGTTTATGATGAAAAGTTTTGAATTAGAATTTGCAGAATTTTAGAATGTTCAGAATTCTGTAAATCCTAAAATTCTGTTAATTCTGATTCAGACAATTACTTCGCCGCCGGCTGCTCAATATGTACATCCCAAACCCTTGCCTCTTCGATAACTTCCGGATCGTGGGAACAAATAAATAAGCCTAATAGTGCATCCTCGGGCATATTGTCCATTTCGTGTCCGCCAACGGTAACCAGCGGCTCGCCTACGTGCCCTACCCTCATGATCAATCTTTTGCCTATCCGCTGCAACTGAACAACTTCGAAAGATTTTTCAGGGAAGAATATTTCACCTTCCGGATCCTTCATAGCTTCACCTGTAACCGATCGCCATTGCAATACTGTAAGTCCATCCCCGTGTTCAACCGCATTCATTGCAATTGATTTTTCATCGGTTGACTGCCTTAGCATCCAACCGATCTTGCGGTGGCCATTGCCTGTTGGGCCAATGAAATTAAAATTGGCGGTGGCGGTAAAATCGCCCTTTATTTTTTTGAAAAGAAAATGAAACTCGTCCCTGGCAAACCAAATATTGTAGCCCGATCCCTTTAGCAGATAACTGTGTGTAACCGCATCATATTTAGCCGATCCGGCGTTTTTTGGATGACCGACATCCATCTGGGTTTCGAAAAGGCCAAGCGTTGGGGTTTGGGCCATAACCATGTTGGAAACCGCCAATAAAAGGATTAGGTATACTTTTTTCATGTCGTGATTTTTATCGTAATAATATCAAAATTATTTGAAAAATAATTGCACGACATAAAAATATATTCGCCTTCCGGGCGAATATATTTTGAAAGAGCAATAAGCGGGAAAGCTACTTGGTTACACCGTAATTTTTTAAAATACTCTTTTCATAAACTGCAACGATTGCGACTATCCGCCGGCTCTCATAAGCAGAAAACGATGCAAATTTAATCGCTTCCATGGGGTTTACCTGGAAGCTTTTCTGCAACCTATCTATGTCAGGCTGTAATGCCTTTACCTTATCCTGGTATTTCTTTTCAATATCCGTTCTTTGTGCCGAGTTAAGCTTCCCGGTATCGGCAGCCAGGGCCTTCATTTCGTCCAGGTAAACGGTTACACATTCGTCGTACAAAGCGCATACCTTTTTTTCATCAGGGTCTGTGATCTTTAACGAATCGACAACGGAATTGCTTATTGAAGCTGTGGAAGCCGCTGAACCGCTTGTGGCTGTCGAACCGGATGAACTGGCCGAACCAGTTTTCCCTTTGCATGAGGCTATAAAAATGGATACCACTGACCATACACAAAGTTTAGCTATTGTTTGTGCTTTCATGTTTTTGAATTTTTAAGGTTAGATACTATTAATTTTATTTGTCGCTTACGCAATGCTTAACAATATCTCCGTATTGCAGGTAACAATACGGAGATACAGAAAACCTATATCCTGTTGATAGAGATATCGTCATGAACATCGACAGTCCGGCTAATTATTGTTTCCTTTTGATCGAATGCTACTTTGTAAAATACGGCCGCCACAACTCCGCCAAGTATGGGCGCCACTATAAACAGCCACAACTGCCCCAGCGCGTTACCACCCGCAAATACTGCGGGCCCAAGGCTGCGGGCCGGATTTACCGAAGTACCGGTAATCGGTATCAGTACCAGGTGTATCAAAACAAGCGATAAGCCGATCGCCAGGCCAGCCATTGCAGGGTTGGCACGTTTTGCTGTTGTACCGAAAATAACCAGCAGGAAAAGGAAGGTAAACACGGCCTCGCCAATAAACGCTGATTGGGTGGAATAATGACCAAGGTAATTAGCGCCCCAGCCGTTTGCGCCCAGCGCATATTCGCCCATGGCAAAAGAAGCCCTGCCTGATGCCAGTAAATACAAAACACCCGATGCAGCAATTGCGCCGATACACTGCGAAATAACATAGCCAATAGTATCTTTAAAAGACAACTTGCCGGCAACCAGCATGGCAATTGAAATGGCCGGGTTGATGTGGCACCCGGAGATAGGGCCTATGGTGTACGCCATTACCACAACGCTAATACCAAATGCAAGCGAAATACCCAATAGGCCGATGCCCGATGGCGGTATATCGGTTGAATTTGCACCCGCAATAACTGCGGCCCCGCAGCCAAAAAGCACAAGGCAAAATGTGCCAATAAGCTCAGCCAGATACTTAGTAATTGGTTTTGTTTCCATGATTAGTTGATAATTAGGTTAATAATTACTTAAATGTAGACAACAATTAGTAATAAATAACAATCCTGATCTAAATAAAACATGAACTAAATATTGGGGATAACGTAGTTTTCCTATTAGTTATCGTTTTTAATGAGAAGTGAAAAATCGCCGTTGAGAAAGGACTGCCATAAAAGCTAAGCCCGGGCCAAATCTCCATTTACTTCACTTTTTTAAGGCTTTGACAATGGATTAATGTTCCATGTCACGCCCAAAGCTATCCCGGTAGTTTGCAACCTCACCTGGCTGTAGCCGATATTGGTAAGCGGGAGTTTTAAATAAGGCTGTAAACTTATGCCGAATTTGGAATTTACCTGGTGCTGATAAGTGGCATTTAGGTTAAGCACGCCAAAAAAGTATTTATCGGTACCCTGCACGGTGTAACCTGTCGGGCCGCTGGTATATGTACCGGCATAATTAAACTTATAGCTTTGGTGCAGCATGATATATGAGGAAAGCCCTGTGCCTATCGAAATTTGATTTTGATGCTTATTGTACAGCTGGTAGTTAATGTTTAAAGGTATATCCAGCATGCGGCAATCGGCAGTAACGTTTACCGGGTTACCGTATTGTTGGGCAGATGTGCCATAATTATTGTTAAATGCTGTTAAATAAGGCTTTACGGAATAAATTACCCCAGTACTGATGGTTAGTTTTTTTGAAATACCGGCCGAAAAAAGCAACCCTTCATTTGTGCCAACTTTGCCTTGCTGAAAACTGCCCACCCCGTTTAAATCAGGAGCGGCCAAAACGCTCAAAGCAAATTGCGGGCGAAATCGCTTTTTTACCCTGGCCATACTTGTTTTGTTGATTTTATTTGAAGTCGGGCCGGAATCGGCTTTGGCCACAATGTGTGAAGCACCCGGTTCAATAGCCTGGGGGCGGGTTAAAACCGGCACTGTTTTTTCAGCCCGCGGTTGTTTATTTTCGGCAATGTAGGCCGCGCTGTTTTTTTGCGGTTTGCTGCGATTTGTATCAGCCGTGGTTGTGGAGACTATGGGAGAAACCTGTTTCGAAAAAGCAGGAGCTTTTTTAGTTTTAACAGGGTTAAAAGCAAAACTTTCGGGAACTGCAACCTTTTTTACCTGCCCGGCTGGCGTTTGTTGGGCGTGATTGACTGTATCCTTCACTTTGTTTGGGGCGCCCATGGCCAATTTACTTTTTGGCGACGAAACCGCTGCTTGCTCAGTTTGAGGCTGCTCTAACATCCGCCAACCAAAAATAAAAAGTAGCAATGCGGCCACGCCGGATAAAAGCGGCCACCAATAAACAAGCCCCCTGCGCTTTTTAGGCTTATCCAGCATTTGTTCAAATGCGTCCCAATCACCCTCGTTAAAAGGAGCCTTGTTCACCGGGTCTTCCAGGTTACGTTTAAAAAGGTCGTCTAATTCGTCACCCTTGCTCATTCTCTGTTGTCTTTATTTAAAAACACACCTGACTTATCAGCCTTGTTTATAGCGGCCATAGGCGTGTAGTTTATATCATTACTATAATTGGAACTATTGGCGGACGCGTCCGCATGCAGGATCATCGCTTTTAGTTTTTGCCTGGCCTTGTGCAAATTTGATTTTGAGGTGCCGGCATTAATATGCAGCATTTCGGCGATCTCCTCATGCGAATAACCCTCAATGGCAAAAAGATTAAATACCGTGCGGTAGCCCTGGGGCAATGCCTGTACCATTTTCAGCAGATCCTCGTAGTTCAGGTTACTGTCGGGCAAGTCGCCGCCGCTTATGTCTTCCGCCTCGTCTATATCTTCAGTATAAGCCATTTTTAATCTCGACCGGTAAAAATCGATCGAAGTATTGATCATGATGCGGCCAAGCCATGGCTTAAAAGGAAGTTTTTCATCGTATTTGCCCAACTGGGTGAAAACTTTTAAGAAACCCCTGTTCATCACCTCGGCCGCTTCATCCCTATCAGTAGCATAACGCAAACAAATACCCATGGCAAAGCCATAAAAAGCCTTATAGAGCGCCTTTTGGCACTTCCTATCCTCTATAATACAGCCCTGTAGTAGTTGTTGTACCTCGTCTTCTCCCATCGGGGGCTATTTAGTCATTGTTAAAGTTTTTCAAAAAAACAGCTGGTACTAAAATTACGAAAATTAACGACAAGTGGATGAGCAGGTCGTTTTTTCAAACCGACCTGCTTAGAAGCCCGATGAATTCTTTCGACAAATGCATACCGCAAAGTACAGCAGATGCCCATGAACGGCAAGAGGCTTTTATCTTAGTGAAATACAATCGTAAATTCGGTTTGTTTTTCGGTTGATGTTTTCAGCGAGAAGTCGCAAGCATGATTGGTCAATATCTCCCGAACAAGGGTGAGACCAATCCCCTGTCCGTCTTTTTTGGTGCTAAAAAATGGCGAAAAAAGGTCGGACGTATTTACTTCTTCAATGCCTTTACCCGTATCAGCAATAACCAGGCTTCTTTTATGGGGCAAAGTAATAAAGCTTACCTTTCCTTTAGTTTCTATCGCCTCAATAGCGTTTTTTACAATATTGATGAGCACCTGCTCCATTTGCTGTTCATCGGCACTAACGATAAACGGCCCGTCTGCCAGCCGGAACTCAAACTCAACCTGCTTCTCCCCTGCTTTTATTTCCATCAGCGTGGCGGTTGATCTCACCAGGTGGTGAAGGTCGACCGGTTTTTTGTTCGCGGCCGGCAATTTTACCAGGTCGGCAAAGTTGCGCATAAACAAATTGAGGTTTTGGTTGCGGTCCATAGCAACCTGCAAAGCATCCTTTAATGTATTGTTACGGTGCCCCTCCCAAAGCTGGTCGGTTTTTAATGCCGATTGCATGATGGAATTTACCGGGCCGACGGTATTATTTACCTCGTGCGCCATCATCCTGATCACCTTGCCATAAACATTCTTCTCGGCGGCCAGGATCTCGGTGGTGAGGTCCTCGATCATGATAAAATGGCGCGAAAAGCCCCTGTCGATAAAATGCGACTTTTGAATTTTATAGGTATTGATGCCATCGGGTTTAACCACGATGGCCTCGCCCGAACGTAAATGCTTTATCTGAAGCAGTAACGGATGCTCCAGCCTGTCTATCGGGTATTTTAACACCTGCTCAACAGCGACATTAATAATTTGCAAGGCTTTTGGGTTGATCTGTTGGACGTTGTCATCGTAATCCAATATAATTATCCCTGTTGGCGAGGTAAAGATCAATTTCTCCAGGAAAAAATGCTGCTGTTCCTGCCGGGTGCGCTCCGTCCGTAATTCATCCATCATCTGGTTATACACATCGATCAGCTGATCCATTTCGTGTTTGCCGGTGGACAAAAATTTGACGTTAAAATCGCGGTCTTTTATCGCCTCAACACCCTGCATCAGCATTTTTAAAGGCTGCAGCAGTTGAATGTACAATTGCCATGCAACGACAATGGAAAAGATGATAAAGGCTTCGGAGATAATAAAATACAACCTGTTATTTTCAAAAATGAACCACGAGAGCGTGAGCGCCACCAGGTGCAGGATAACAACAAACAAGATATATTTAGTCCTCAGCTTCATCGTAAGGGATTTGGTATTTATCCAGGCGCCGGTACAGGGCGCTTCGGGTAAGCCCCAAAGATACAGCTGCTTTTGATATTTTGTTTTTATGATATTCCATCGCCCGTTTGATCATTTCCACCTCAACTTCTTCCAGTGTTAAAGTGCCGATGCCAGGCAGTTGGGTATTCCCCTTTTTTGCCGGCAATAGCTCAAATTGCGAGCGAAAATCCTCAATGTCCAGTTCGTCGTTCTTGCTTACCAGTATCGTCCTTTCAACCAGGTTTTTCAATTGGCGGATATTGCCTGGCAAAGGCAATTGCTGCAGCCATTTCATAGCAGCAGATGCAACGGAAAGTTTAGGTCGATTGTAGATCTCTTTTAAATTATCGATAAAAAAGTTGACCAGTAAGGGGATATCTTTTGGCCTGTCGCGCAGCGCCGGCAAATAAATAGTAATCAGGTTAATGCGGTACAGCAGGTCCTCGCGGAAAGTCGACCTGTCTACCATATCGCCCAGGTTTTTATTGGTAGCGCAAACCACCCGTACGTCAACGGTTTTGGTACGGCTATTACCTAAAACTTCGTATGTACGGTCCTGCAATACCCGCAATAATTTTACCTGGCTGCTGGCATCAAGGTCGCCTATCTCGTCTAAAAAAATTGTTCCTTTATTGGCCAGTTCAAAACGGCCCGCCCTGTCAAAACGGGCGTCGGTAAATGCCCCGCGCACGTGGCCAAACATCTCGCTTTCAAACAACGAAGTGGAAATACCGCCGAGATTTACTTTTACAAAAGGCTTGTTTTTGCGCAAACTATTTTGATGGATAGCTTCCGCGATCAGTTCCTTGCCTGTGCCGCTTTCGCCCATGATCAGGATGGAAGCATCCGTGGTGGCCACGCGGCCGATAGTCTCCAGGATATCCAGCATCTTCGCATCCTCGCCAATAATATGCTGAAAATTATAATTTTTATCCAGCTGTTTGCGGGTATGGTGTGCGGCTTTTTTGCCCCTCAGATCGAGCAGTGTTTTCACCGACTGCAATAAATGATCGTTATTCCAGGGCTTATTGATAAAATCGTTTGCGCCTGCTTTCATACCCTGTACTGCCAATTCAATACTGGCCCAGCCGGTTATCAGGATGATGGGGATCTGCGAATTGATCTGCTTGATCCTGCCCAATAATTCCATCCCCTCCTTGCCGGAGGTATCGTTGGAGAAGTTAAGGTCGAGGATGATCAGTTCAGGGTCGCTTTTTTTGATGGCTTTTAATGCCTCAGCAGGCCCCGCGCAATCCGCAGCATCGTAGCCCTCATCTTTTAATAATAAAAGCAGGGATGTCCTTACAGCGATATCATCATCAATGATCAGTATCATATTTGGTACAAGTATAAGTAAAACCAATTGTCTGAACCGGGATTAAACGGATTTATCAGATTATTTGGATTTAAAATCCTGTCAATCCTAAAATCCGTTTAATCCTGGTTCAGACAAAATTACTCCTCGTGTAACGCCACCGCCGGATAAATTGCCGCAGCCTGTTTGCCTGGATATAAAGCGCAAACAAACACCAACAGGTAAACGAAGGCTATTGACAAAAACATAGCGATAATATAAACATCTGCAGGCAAGCTAAATACATTTAATAAAGGGAACTGGATGGCGAAAAAGGTGCCTATGATCAGCGATAAGGTTGCCAGTATCATCGCCTCATTAACCAGCTGGCCCGAAACGGATTTACCGGTGGCGCCTATCGCCCTTCGCAAACCGATCTCGCCGCGCCGTTTATTGATGTTGTACCAAAGTACCCCAAACAGGCCAAGAGCCACATTAATGATCAGGAAACACGCCACAATTAACAAAACAATCATCGGCACAAGACTAAAGTAATTAATGCTTCTTCTGTTATCTGAAAGGTGTTCTATTTCTACATCCGAGTTTTTCATATAATTGGCTATTGTTTTATATAATTTACCCTCGAAAGCAGCATCAGCGTCGGGGGTAACCTTTACCATCATTTTGCCAAGCCAGCGGTATGAGCCCGTGTCTATCCGTTGATAAAGCCCGATATTCGTATTGGAATAATCGCCCAGTATCTTAATAGCCTGTACAACACCTATCACCCTCATCTTATTTTTGTTATCACCATCGCCGATAATTTTGCCAATAGCATTGCCGTTCCCGAAAAGTTGTTCTTTTAAATCGGAATTGATAACTATAGGCCTAGTTTTGGAAACCACGTCGGTCTTATTAAACCATCTTCCATCCAGCAGCTGCATGTTCAATGCATCGCTATAATTATCATCAACATTATACCAATTAACCCCATCTACCTTTTTATTGTTAAATGTCATCCCCCCGATATTTTGATTATGCGTAAAGGGGGAATTATCACTGGTGAAGCTTACATCTTTTACCTGGGGCAACGATTTCATCGTTTGCACCAGCGTTTGGTAATAAAGGTCGAGTGAATCGGTATTTTTTGTTTGATAGGCATTGCTGTAATTAACCACCCATACATCCTGGTAGTCCAGGCCCATAGGTTTTTTATAGTTGTGGTAATAGAACACAATAAGTGTAAACACGGCAAATATGACCAGGAAGGAGACCAGGATCTCCGACATTAACAAAAAGTTTTGTTTCTTTTTATTCCAGATCAGCTTAAATAAATGCTTGAACATAATATTTTGATTTAAAAGTTTGATAATTTTATTGCGCCTTCAGGGCGGTTACAACGTTTAATTTCGACATACGCCAGGCCGGATAAACCCCCGAAAAAAGGCCAAATACGAGGCAAATGATCAGCCCGATAAACAATACCATAAAGTTTACCGAAAGCTCGAGGTTGGGAATAAAATGTGCACTATTGATGAAATAGATTACCACAACCGAAAGAATAAGACCTATTATTCCTCCCAATAACGTAAGGATAATATTTTCGACAATAAACTGGTAAACCAGGGTACGCGATGATGCACCAAATGCTTTCCGCACACCAATCTCGGATGATCGTTCCATGATCCTGGTAATATTGATATTCACCAGGTTTAGTGTTGGCAGCAGCATGAACAGGAACACAAATACACTGATAATCGTCAACACCAATGTTACGCCGGATTGATCTTCGTTACCGGTATCCACGTAGGCCGAAATATAGCGGTCTGCATGGCTGTATATCCTGTTATAATCTTTGCTTTCCATTGGTACTCTTTTAATCATCTGCTCGTATTCGTCATGCATTTTCTGTAAGTCGGCGCTTGATTTTGCCAATAGGATGCCTGAATAACCTCCCCCATAACCCTTATTTCGATAGTCGATTTTGGAAACGGTATAGGGCAGGTAGATATCGCTATAAGTTAAGTAACTCGTTACCGGCACATTTTTTACTACGCCGGCCACCCTGTATTTTACATTATCCGCTTCGATATATTTGCCTACTACTGACGCAACATCGCCGAAGTATTCATTCTTCATATCCTCCGATATCACGGCAACTTTCTCAGCATTATCTACCTGCTGTTTGGTAAAGGCCTTCCCTTCCAGGAAATCATATTCAAGGACATCCCAATAGGCCGCATTAGTGTATTTATAGTTTACAGCGATCTTTTTATTGTTGACGTAGGTATTGGTACCGTTGGATCCCGAAGAGATGGCAATATTGATGGGCGTTTTCAGGTCTTTGGTAAAATGATCGAGGAAATAGTAAGACAAACCGCCGGAGCTCGAATTATCTTTTCCCTTTTGCTCCAGGCGCACGATGTATAAAGAGCGGTCGCGTTTTTTGTCGGGATAATTATCGCCCACTACCTTATCAATAAATGCGGTTAAAACCAGCAGGATGGTAAGCGTAAAACTGATGCCGAAAAGGCTGATAAAAGTAAAGAACTTTCTCCTCCTGAGTACCGCTATGGCTATTTTAAAATAATTTTTTAGCATGATCTTAATTTTTTAGGCTGATGAATTACTGAACCTGCGACCCGTCAAATAAGCGAACCAGGCGGTGGGTCTTGTGTGCCATGTTTTCGTCGTGCGTAACCATTACGATGGTGGTGCCGTCATTTTGATTCAGTTGCATCAGGATGTCCATAATTTCGTTACCCATGGCGCTATCGAGGTTACCGGTAGGCTCATCTGCCAAAATAATTTCAGGACGGCCCACAATGGCCCTGGCTATAGCCACGCGCTGTTTTTGCCCGCCTGATAACTGGTTAGGGAAATGTTTCATCCGGTTAGCCAGGCCAACTTTTGCCAGCGCTTCGGAAGCGAGTTCTTTTCTTTCCTTTGCGGTACTGTTACGATATAACAGCGGTAATTCTACATTATCCAGCACCTGCAGATCATTGATCAAATGGTAGCTCTGGAAAATAAACCCCAGTTTTTGATTCCTGAAATGGGCCAGTTGCTTATCGGATAAGTGCTCGGTTTTCTGGCTGCCAATGATTATTTGCCCTTTTGACGGTGCATCCAGCAAACCCATAATATTAAGCAATGTGCTTTTGCCGCAGCCCGACGGGCCCATAATGGATAAAAATTCGCCTTTGGCAATGTCGAGGCTGATGCTGTTGAGCGCTAAGGTTTCAACCGTGCTGGTACGGTAAACTTTTTCTATGTTTTGTAATTGTATCATGTTTTTAATTAGTGAATTATTGATTTAGTGAATTAGTGAGTTATTTATAGGTTATTTTTTGATTTTTTTCAAAGTCGAACAGCGACAAATACCGCAATTGATAGTAAGCGCTCCAAAAATCGCGGAGTGATTGCACATAGTCGCGCTGGGCCTGGTCGTTTTCTGTGAAGGCTATACTGAGGTCAGTAATGCTCAGGTCGCCTAAAACGTACCGGTCACGGGCAATTTTGTATTTTTCCGCAGCAATGCTGTCAGCTTCGGCGGTTAGGGATAGCTGTTCCTTCATCACATTAAACAGGGACACCTGTGTAACTATCTGCTGTTTAAAGGTTTGTTTATCCTGTTCAACCGAATATTCTGTTAATTGCTGGTTAGCTTCGGCCGTTTTTATTTTGGCTTTTGATCTACCCCAGTCCAGCACCGGAATGGAAAATGTAAGCTCGATCAACTGCTGGGTTTGCGGCGAACGGTAAACGCCAGGGATTGTGGTTGCCGAATTTGATGTGCCCAGGTTTGCTGTTAACGACGCGGTTAAACCGGTTTGGCCGTGGGCTATGGCTACATCCCGCTTTGCTTCGGCAATGCGCCTGATGAAGGCAATTGCATCCGACCGGTTATTAAACGCTTCGGCCAAAACCTTATCGGTTGTTACCGTCATCTGGCTGATGGTTTGCGGGGCTATCAAAACAATTTTCTCGTCCCCCTCCTGGCCGATATAACTGCGCAGGTTAAGGGTGGCTATTTCTACATCGCGTCGCGCGGTACCCGCTGCTTTCCTGGCATTCAATTGCTCCAGTTGCAACTGCAAAATTTCATTCTTCGAAACTTTGCCCAACTCGAATTTCAGATTGGCAATTTTCAGTATCCTTTGTGTATTACCCAAATTTGTTTCGGCGGTTTGCAGGTTTACCTGTGCCAGCAGCAGGTCGAAGAAATAGCCGGTGACGGTGATAGAGATTTGCTCCTGCGCTTCAATGTACGCTTGCTTGCTTTCGTTATACAAAAGTGGTTGGATCTTATTGTCCCATTTCAGGCTATTGTATTGACCTAACGGCTGGCTGAAACCGATGGCATACGGCGTTCCGTTATATAAAATATTGTTGCGGTCGAAATCATCAAAACGCTGCAATTGGGTCATGCCATAGATCGTTGCACCCGTAGCGGTAATGCTTTGACTAAAATTTAAGGTAACTGCCGAGTTATCGTAATGTATCGACTGAAACAATATTGAGCCGTCCGGCTGTATAACCGGCGTGCTTGTTTTGCTGTAGCCGGGCAAGTTGCCGCTTAATGATAATTGTGGCTGATAATTTGACTTATAAGTACGCCATTCCCAATACTTGGTCTCCTTGGTGGTAGCCGCCTGCTTTGCGGCTATCGAATTACCTTTGGCCATTTCAACAACATCCTTCAGCGTTAACCGCAGGGTGTCTCTGCCAGTGCAAAATGCGCGGGTACTGATGGTAAGGAATAATATGATATATAGATATTTCATTTTAATTTGTCTGAACTATGATTTATAGGATTAAAAGATTGCAGGATTTTGGCTGTTAATAACTTAATCAACCTAATCCAACTCACCCGATAGCTATCGGGTCAACCACTCACTAATTAACAACCACTTCCTTCGAATTCTTAAACTCACTCATGTCTGATGTGATGATCACGTCGCCGGGTTTTACGCCGTCTTTTATTTCAACATTATCGAAATTGGTGAGGCCGATGTGTACAGTTCGTTTGTAAGCCACACCGTTATTCAGCACGAAAATATCCTGCAGGTTTGAGCCCTTGAATGCGGCTCCATTGGCCACCATCATTACGTGGTTATGGGTAGCGGTAACCAGGTATACATCCACTTTCATATTCGGGCGAAGGGCGTTATTATTGCGTTCATCCAACTGAATATCAAAGGTGATAATGCTGTTTTGGATAGACGGTGAAACATTGGCCACATGCCCTTTTAACTGCGTATCATTGATCAGTACGATAACCGGCAAACCGTTATGTACATCGTTTATAGAGTTATCCGATATACTTCCCTGCACCTTAAAGCTACTCAGATCGGCTATCCGTGCCAGTGACTCACCTTCCTTTATATTTTGGCCTATGTTTTTGTTCACGTAGGTTACTACGCCGGCGCGGGTGGCCACAATATTGGCGAGATCCAGTTTATGCTGCAGCGCATTCAGGTCGCAAAACATCGGCAGCCAGCTGGGCCTCCTTGATCTCGATCTGCATGGTTTTCTGTTTGTTTTTGATCTCGTTCTCAATCTGTTTCTTTTCCAGCTGCGCCACTTTAAGGTTGAGTTGAGCCTGTTCAATGGCTTCACGGGTTCCTCCACCGGCGCTGAATAAGCGTTTGGCGTTTTCAACCGCATCGGCCAGGTCGCTGATATGCAACTGCTTGATGTCGTTATTGGATTGGATATCAAAAAAGCTTTTGTTCAAATCG
>Ga0206964_10103_pt1 | contig 25535 bp, 14 predicted proteins | sample Alteio_BWOrgHeat_25_FD_152980 | JGI IMG/M metagenome (GOLD analysis project Ga0206964, IMG submission 152980) | Enriched cells from forest soil in Barre Woods Harvard Forest LTER site, Petersham, Massachusetts, United States -... | ecosystem: Environmental > Terrestrial > Soil > Temperate forest >...
CTGGAACGCCGCCTTCCTCTACGACACCACATCCGGAGCTGAGACCGCCATTCAGCTCCTCGAGTACGCTAACTCCCAGCTACTCGACTTCCGCCACTACGATGATCTCCTCACCCGCGAGCTCGATCGCGTCTACCCCCTGCTCGACAAGGGCACAGGCTTCTTCTCGCGCTGGCGCCTTGCCCGCTCTGCCACTCAACTTCAGGCCGTCTTACTTGACGTAGACGAGCTCACAGAACACACCGACAACGCCATCAAATTCCTCTCGGACATGTTCGCCGCCCGCTTCTACAAACTAGCCGCCTCCAAAGTCGGAGTCCCCGACTACCGCGACCTCGTCACCCAAAAAGTCCGCACCGCCGAAGAGCTCTACCGCTTCATGGTCGACCAGTTCAACCAAAGCCGAGCCTTCCTCCTCGAGTTGACGGTAGTCATCATCCTCGTCATCGAACTCTTCTACTTCTTCCGCGGCAAACCCGTCTAGGCAGAGACGATTCCCAGGCAACTGGCAGAATTACCAGTTGTCGCCCCACCATCCCCGCCCCAAACTCATAACAAGCATCATCAAGCACCTCCATTTGCGTCGTCGAAAGGACCCAGAATGAGGCCCCTGCAGCGGCTTGCATCGATTCGCCTTCGTCTTCTCCAGAGAAATTTCCGAACAAAAATCCTGATGGCCCTTTGCCTTCTGTTGTCAGCCGCACCCTTAGCCCACGCTCAGGATCTCGACGATTACAAGGTGCGCATGTCAGGAGTCTGGTGGTATCCGGAAAACTCCGGAACCATCTATGGCAGCGGAGATCAAGGTTCCTTCGATCTCCAGAAAGACTTCGGGTTCACCTACAACTCGACGTTCAGCTATCAGCTTGACTGGCGGTTCAAGAGGAAGCAGCACCTCCTCTTCGGTGCCAGCGTTCTAGACAACTCCGCAACCAGAGCCATCACACGAACGATTACCTTCGAGGGCAAGACCTTTACCATCGGAACGCAAACGACGGCGGACATCAAAACGTATTCTTTCTCGCCCGGCTATCAATACGACATCATTCGCCGCAATCACGGATATCTCGCTCTCGGAGCGGTGTTCTACCTGCTCGACACGAAGGCAGGCCTCACCGGAGCAGCGAACGTAAATGGCCAGGGCGTAACCCAGACAGTCTCCGGCTCCGTCTTTTCGCCCGTGCCCGTGATTGGGCCTCGCGCACGCTGGTATCCGCTGCACGACTCCAGCCGCCTTTCCCTCGACGGCTTCGTTCAGGGCATGTACTTCTTCGGCTACGGAGACATTTGGAACGCGCGTGGCGCCGTCAACTTCGGTATAGTCCGTCACCTCAACCTAACCGGCGGCTATTTTCTCGGATCCGCACTCTCCGTTCACGGAACCGACAACCGGATAGGCCTGCGCCTGAGACAAAAAGGCGCAATCGTGGGCCTCGAAGCATACTGGTAATTCATCCCCACAACACCCTTACTTCACACCCTCCCGCAACAAAGCATCCGCACTCCAAAGCACCGGAGCCTGCCCGTGAAAATCCCCGGTCTTCCTCTTCCGCGCCAGATAGTAAGCCAGATCATCCTTCTTATTCGTCCCTTCGCACACCTGCGTCACATCGTTGTTCTGGTCCACATACCCCACAACTCCAATCCATGCCTTCCGAGCCGCCGGCCCATATGTCGCTGCGTCGAGCCACCCGCGCTTCACACCCGTAATCATCGCAAACGCAAACATCCCGGAGCTCGAGCTCTCCGGCCATGCCTCATCATGGTCGATCAGTTGTCGCCACATCCCATCCTTGCCCTGATACTTCAGCAGAGCACTCATCATCAGCTTGTAACCCTGCATGATCCGAGCCCTGTCCGGATGATCCTCCGGCAGCGTGCTCAGCATCTCCGCCATCCCCGCCGCAACCCAACCATCCCCGCGGCCCCAGAAGTACTTTACGTCCGGCGCGTGATAAAACAGCCCATTCGGCTGCTGCAGCTTGTCCAGATAAGCCACCATCTCCTTCGCATCCCTATCCAGATACTTCCTGTCCCCCGTTGCCCGATAAGCCTCCAGCTGCAGCATCGTCAGCATATACATATCGTCAATCCAGAACCGCGTCTCATCCGATAACCCGTTCGCATCCGGACTCTTCCACTGGTCGTCCGCAAACGTTTGCCCGAACTCGACATACTTCTTATCCTTCAACTGCCGCCCCACCTCCAGCGGCACAATGCCAAAGATCGCTGCATCCACATGGTGCGCATGGGGCACCCGCTCCGGTGTCGCACCACCCGGCAGCATCGGATCCAGCCGCTCCACCAGTTTCTGTCGCAGCGCATCATCGTGCGTCAGCTCAGCAAACTGCAGCGCCCCATACCACGTCCCAGCCTCCGCATAGAAAACCGTCTTCGTGTACTGCGTCGGACTCGTCAAAAAATGCTCCGACAGCTTCTTCCCCACCTCCGTCGGTGAAACCCCGGCAGGCCAGTTATCAAAATACCCATTCTGCGCCGAAGCCACACCAACAAATCCGGCAAACAAACATCCCAACGCCCCAATTCTCGAAATCATCCTCACCCCACAAGATCTTCTTCAAATACAACGCAGCAATTCTATCCCCAAAAAAGCTCTTTTGCGGATGTGCCAAAGCGGAAATGCGGTTCTCCGCATCGCGAGAAGCCGCTGCCAGGTTGTGTTTGAGACAAAGAAGAGAGAAAATCAGCAAAAGCTCGTTCCAAAACTACATTTCCTCCTCAAACTCTGGTCCGCAAGGACCAGCCACCAGTGGCAGTGTGTTTCACGAAAGGGTCCCATGCAAAAGGCTCTCGGCGGTTTACTCCTCGTCCTCTCGTTTCTCAGCGTTTCGACGAACTCCTCTCTCGCGCAACCCGCGCCCGCCGCACCTCAGTTGGGCCCTCAGACATGGCGCAACATCGGACCCGATCGCGGAGGCCGCTCCCTGACTGTCTCCGGCAGTTCGTCACGCCCGAATGAGTACTACTTCGGCGCAGTCGGTGGCGGCGTCTGGAAGACGGTAGACGGCGGCACGACCTGGAAACCGGTTACCGATGGAAAGATTCATAGCTCGTCCGTGGGCGCGCTCGCAGTAGCACCATCGAATCCCGACATCGTCTACGTTGGCATGGGAGAAAGCGAACTGCGCGGCAATGTAATGCAGGGCGATGGCATCTACAAAACCATCGACGGCGGCAAGACCTGGACCCACATCGGATTGGAAGCGACCCAGGCCATCGCAAGAATCCGCGTCGATGCAAACGATCCCAACCTCGTCTACGTAGCCGCATTGGGCCATCCCTATGGGCCCAGCGCCGACCGCGGCGTCTACCGCTCCACCGACGGCGGCGCGACCTGGAAGAAAATCCTCTACGAGAACGATCACTCCGGCGCCGAAGATATCTCAATCGACCCGCGCAACAACAAGATTATCTTTGCGACGACGTGGGATGTGCAGCGCACGCCCTGGTCGCTGTCGAGCGGAGGCCCCGGCAGTCACCTCTACAAGTCAACCGACGGCGGCGACACCTGGAAGGACATCACGCGCAACCCCGGTCTGCCTGACGGCATCGTCGGCAAGATAGGCGTCGCTGTCTCTGCCGACTCCAACCGCATCTATGCAATGGTCGAGAACGAGAACGGCGGCATCTTTCGCTCGGAAGACGGTGGAGCAACATGGGCGAAGGTTAACGACGATCGCAACGTACGCCAGCGCTCCTTCTACTACACGCGCTTAACCGCCGATCCCAAAGACAAAGACGTCATCTACATCACCAACGTCCGCTTCTACCGTTCGAGCGACGGCGGCAAAACCTTCAAGTCGATCAAGCAGCCGCACGGCGATAATCACGACCTCTGGATCGACCCCAACAACAACAAGCGCATGGTCGAAGCAAACGACGGAGGCGGCACAGTCTCGGTTGATTACGCCGAGACCTGGACTGCGGAGAACTATCCGACCGCGCAGCTCTATCACATCGCAACAACCGCCGACGTTCCCTACCAGGTCTGCGGGGCCCAGCAGGACAACACCACCGTCTGCGTAACCAGCAAAGACGGCCGCAACTTCCATAATCCAATGCAGCCCCAGGGTGAATGGATGTACGCGGTGGGAGGCGGCGAGAGCGGCTACATTGCACCCGATCCAAAAGATCCGAACATCTTCTACGCAGGCAGCCAGGGTGCGATGCTTACGCGCTACGACCGCAGAGACGGTCAGGAACAGGACGTGCAGCCGTACCCATTTTTCTTCTCCGGCCAGTCTGCGTCCACGTTGAAAGAGCGCTGGCAGTGGACCTTTCCCATTGTCTACGACCCTCTCTCGCCCGACACCATCTACACCTCATCCCAACATCTCTTCAAAACCATCAACGGGGGCAAGAGCTGGGAGATCATCAGCCCCGATCTGACGCTCGCCGATCCCAAAACCCTCGGTGACTCGGGCGGTCCCATCACGAAAGACCAGAACGGCCCCGAAATCTACGGCACCATCTTCACCATCGCGCCCTCTCGCCTCGAAAAGGGAACCATCTGGACCGGTTCCGACGACGGGCTCGCCTACATCACGCGCGACGCCGGCAAGAACTGGACGAAGATCACGCCCGAGGGTCTGCCGCACTACAGCCGCATCGGCATGATCGACGCGTCGTGGCACAAGCCAGGCACCGCGTATCTCGCCGCCAATCGCTACCAGATGGACGATGTCGCACCCTACATCTACAAGACCGAAGACTACGGACAACACTGGACGAAGATCATCACCGGCATTCCCGCCAACGACTTCGTGCGTGTAGTCCGCGAAGACCGAGTACGCCCGGGACTCCTCTACGCCGGAACCGAACACTCCATCTACGTCTCCGACGACGATGGCGCCCACTGGACCTCGCTCGCATTCAATCTGCCCGACACGCAGGTAGCCGATATTGAAGTTCAGAAAAACGACCTGCTCATCGCGACCCACGGCCGGTCGTTCTACATCCTCGACAACATCGACTGGCTCCGGCAAACAACGCCCGAGACAAAGAACGAGCCCGTGTACTTATTCAACCCGAGCCTCGCAATCCGCAACGTAGACGACGCCGTCGTCGACTACTACCTCGCCAAACCTGCCGATAAGGTCACGATCGAACTGCTGGACTCCACCCAAAAAGTGATCGCCACGTTCAACAGCGCACCCGCCGGCAAGAAGCCCTCAGACAGCGATGACGATCAGGACGAACGCCGCGGCGGACCAAAGCCGCCCACCACAACCGCAGGAATCAATCGCTTTGTATGGAATCTGCGCTACCCCGGGGCTTATGCCTTTCCGGGAATGATTCTCTGGGGCGGTAACGCAAAGATGGGTCCGATGGCCGTTCCGGGCAGCTATCATGTCCGCTTGACCGCAAATGGCGTCACCCAGGAGCGTGATCTCACGGTAGACAAAGACCCGCGAGTCAATGTCTCTCAGGAAGATCTGCAGAAGCAGTTTGATCTGGCCTTGAAGCTTCAAAACCAGCTCTCTCAGGCGGACACCGTCGTCAGCCAGATTCGCCAGATCAGAAACCAGGTCAACGACAGGGTCAAAGCTGACGCCCAGTTGAAACCGCAGGCGGACGCTCTCCTCACGAAGCTGACGGTGATTGAAGAGACCGTCTACCAGGTCAAAAATCGCAGCGATCAGGATCCCCTGAACTTCCCCATCCGCTTGAACAACTACATCGCGGCGCTCGCCCGCAGTGTCATGTCTGGAGACGCAGCCCCCACTGCGCAGGCCTACGTCGTCGAAACAGAACTAGCCGGCCGGCTCGATACCCAGCAGAAGGCGTTCGACGCGGTAGTCAAAGACGACCTGTCAAAGTTCAACGCATCTCTCACAAAAAAACAAGCGTCACCAATCAAAGTAGAAATCCTGCCAGATAAACCATAGGCCATTCCGTTCGTCCCCGTCGGCTTTCTTGGAGGCCATCCTGCAGATTGGCATTTCGCGAACATAGTGCGAGACTTGTGGAACAGTACGTCTTCTTGAATTCGACCCCTTGAGGTATCGCGAATGGAGACGACTACCGAGACAAGTAGGGCCGGGGGTGAAAAAGCAAGATCGAGTATTCGCCGCTCGGTTGTGTCGACGCGCATGGACCATAACCCGCCGACCGCGGCGGCGAGAGCTGTTGCCGCGGCTCGAATATGACCCCAGAACTCTGGCAGCGCCTGAAGCCGTTGTTCCATGCCGCCCTGCAGGAGAGCGCGGAAAACCGTATCGCATTCATAAAAAATGCGTGCGGTGGCAACACAGAATTAGAGGTGCACCTCCGAGAGCTTCTGGAGTCCGAGCAACGAGACAGCGGCTCGCTCGACGCACCACTTGTCAATATCAACGATTTCCTGGATAAAGACGGCCGCCTGCAGCCAGACAAGTCTGCGTCTGGCACCTCGCCCGTTGTGCGCCCAATGATCGGGCAAATCATCTCCCACTACCGAATCGTTGAAATGCTGGGTGGCGGCGGTATGGGCGTTGTCTACAAGGCCGAAGATTCCTCCCTGGGCCGGTTCGTCGCACTCAAATTTATTCCCGACCACCTCGCCCAGGATCCGCAGATTCTGGAACGGTTTCGGAGAGAGGCGCGCGCAGCGTCCGCGCTGAATCATCCCCATATCTGCACAATCCACGAAATTGGCGAGCAGGACGGCAAGGTATTCATCGCCATGGAACTCATGGAAGGCGCGACGTTGAAGCATCGCATCGCCGGCAAGCCGCTGCCACTCGAGGAAGTTCTCGAATGGGGGACCGAGATTGCGGACGCGCTCGGCGCCGCCCACGCCAAAGGAATTGTTCACCGCGACATCAAGCCGGCGAATATCTTTGTGACCAGGCGCGGCCACGTCAAGATTCTGGATTTCGGCCTGGTAAAACTGCTGCCCGCAGACGGCCTGACTTCTTCGGCGACGCCCACAGCCAGCAAACGAGAGCAGCTTACCCAATCAGGCTCTCCGATGGGCACTGTTCCTTACATGTCACCCGAACAGGTGCGCGGCGAGGAGATGGATGCCCGCACGGATTTGTTTTCCTTTGGAGTCGTGCTTTACGAGATGGTGACCGGCGTCCTTCCGTTCCGTGGCGACACCGCTGTCGTGGTTGGAGAAGCAATTTTGAATCGCGCGCAGGTTCCGCCGGTGCGCCTGAATCCCGACGTGCCACCGAGGCTCGAAGCGATCATCGATAAAGCCCTGGAAAAGGACCGGAAGCTGCGCTACCAAAGCGCCGCCGATCTGCAAACGGACCTGCAACGCCTGGCGCGAGACACCAGCAGAAGCCACTGGGACGCATTGTCTTCAAAACAGGAGCAGGAGAAGGCAAAACCGCTACCGCCAGGGAAACCAAAGTCGCGGAAGCCCTACTACTATGTCGCGGCCGCGGCTCTCGTTCTCGCAAGCGCGGCAGCATTTCTCTTCAGGCACTCCGCCCCGGCCGCTGCACCAGCCAGCAAAGAATGGGAGCAGCTGACATTCTTTAGGGACTCGGCCGTGTATCCCACTCTCTCGTCGGACGGACGAATGCTCGCGTTCATTCGAGGAGGCGATTCCTTCATCTCAGGTGGAGATCTCTATGTAAAGTTGTTGCCGGGAGGCGAGCCCGTCCAGCTGACCCACGATTCGAGGCCAAAACTCGGCCCGTCGTTCTCTCCGGATAATTCGCGTATCTCCTTTGGTCACGGCGCCATATGGGACACCTGGGAGGTACCTGTTCTCGGCGGCGAACCTCACATGCTGATGCCCAACGCCTCCTCGTTAACATGGATTGAAGGCGGAAAGCGGCTGCTCTTCTCTGAGATTAAAGAAGGGCTGCATATGGCCGTAGTGACCACGGATGAGGGCCGCGGGAACAGCCGCGACGTCTATGTGCCCGCCGGCAAACGCAGCATGGCCCATCATTCCTTCCTTTCGCCGGACGGACGATGGGTGCTCATCGTTGAGATGGACAGCCGAGGCGAAATTATCCCTTGCCGGATCGTTCCATTCGATGGCTCCAATGAAATTAAAGTTGTGGGCCCTCCCAACGGGGCGTGTCTTTTGGGCGCGTGGTCGCCTGATGGGAAATGGATCTATCTGACAGCCAGGACGGATGACTTTCATATCTGGCGGCAACGCTTTCCAGATGGAAAACCGGAGCAACTCACCTTTGGCCCAACCTCTCAGGAAGGAATAGCGATGGCGCCTGACGGCAAGTCGTTCATTACTTCTGTCGGGACCGAGGACCGGTCTGTGTGGTTGCACGATAAGGACGGAGACCATGCGATCTCCTCCGAAGGGACCACTTCCTTGCCGAGGTTTTCTTCTGACGGGCATAGTCTCTATTTCCTCAGGGCCGTCGGACAAACCAGTAGCGACGAGTTGTGGATCAAAGACCTGAATAGCGGGAAGGAGGACAAGATTTTGACGGGATATCCGATCCAGGAATATTCCGCTGGGCGAGACGTAAAACAGGCATACTCCGTATCGCAAGATGGGAAAGAAGTTGCATTTTCCATGAGAGATAACGACGGCCATACCAACCTGTGGATTGCTCCAACCAGCCGTCGCTCGGCCCCGAGGCGCATCTCCTCTGCGGCTGTCGAAGATCTTCCCTTCTTTCTGCCGGACGGCGACCTTATCTTTCGCGCGATAGAAGGCGGTTCGAGCTTTATCTATCGCATGAAGATCGATGGCACCGGCCGCCGCAAGATCACCTCGGAACGAATTCTGGATATCTCTGCAGTGTCACCGGACGGCCGCTGGATTCTTGCCGGTTCACCCAACTCGGACGAGGAGCACCCAGCCAGCATGAAGGCGTTTCCCGTGGATGGCGGCGCACCAGTGCCGTTGTGCCTCGACTATTGCGAGATCAGTTGGGATACGGCTGGGAAATATGCTTTCATCTCATTTTTGCCCTACGGCTCAGTCAGTTATGCAGTGCCTGTGATGCATGACGGCCTTCCGAAGCTGCCAGCCGGAGGCGCAGTCAGGGAGGATTTCATCAATGCAAAAACAATTACTATCCCGGGGACTGTGCAATCAGCCCTAAGCCCATCCGTCTACGCCTCCACTCGCGAGACGGCTCGCCGCAATCTCTACCGGATCCAGTTACCCTGAGTGAAAGCGTTCGCCTCTGACCGCGAAGACTCACCAAATGCCAATCAGCAGACCCCCGCTCATCCCAATCGATTGCTGGTGGCCTCTCGCAAAGCTGTAGTCATAAGCCGGTTCCAGGTACCAGCCGAAACGGTGTTTGCCGCTCGGCCAGAACATAAAGTCGCCCGCCACCTCTCCAGCGACGGAGTTGGTCGTCGTCCCATTCTGTCTGAGGTGAACCCATTCGGGCCCAACGCCCAGCATGAACTCCGCCTTCCGCGATAGGGTCCACGGTTTCTTGAAGAGCAGGTCAGTATCCCACTCCGTAGAGTTACGCGTGTAGAACGGCGAGACCCCTGCCTCGAGTTCCAGCCAGTTCTCGACAGGCGTAATCTCCGCCGCAAGATTCGGCGCGAACGTCGCCGCACCTCCGCTGAAATTCCAGCTTGTCGCTGCGCCCAGCTCAACAATGGCCTTAGGGTCCTTATCCCCGTTGGCAATTTGTGCATTCTGCCCATAAAGGGGCAGGCACAAAAATAAAAATAGGCACCTTCCAACCCGCATGACAGGATCTTACAGTTGCCTGAATCCTTAAGCTCAGAAAGATAGTTTGAGGCCGAATTGCACAAGGCGAGGATTGTTCACGGTCGAATTTACCGCGCCGAATCCAAGAGCGCTCACGTCGTTCACCGGCAAACCGAACTGGGTGTGATTGAAGAGGTTGAAGAACTCCGCGCGGAAATTCAAACCCATCTCTCGAGGTAGCCCAAACTGCTTGATGACCGAGAAGTCTGTATTGACGAAATCAGGTCCAATCGCTGGGACGCGCGACGCATTCCCCAACTCGCCGCCCACGACCACCACGCCGTTGACTAATTGTTGGGCCTGAGGTGCGGCAAAGCAGGATGCGTTGATCCACTGTAACTGGCCGTGGTTCGCGTTGTGAGTGTTGCAACCCGCGACCTGGTTGGGCCGGTTCCAATTGTTTCCATTGCCACCATTCTGGAAGAAGGAGCCGGACTGGTTATTGCTGTCGATCAATGGGACGGGAAATCCCGAAGAGATTCTTTCGATAAGAGTCAGTTGGAAACCGCCAAGAAGGGTGTTCGTTATATTGCCCCAATTGCTGCCGAACTGCTTTCCGTGCCCGAAGGGCAGATCGTAAATGACACTGCCAGTGAAGCTGTTGTTCAGATTAATCTGCGATAAGGCCCAATCCAGCGTTTGCCAGTTGGGAAGAGGAAAATAAGGCGCGCTCAACAACGAACCTAAGCCGTCGGATAACCCGTTGTCATACGTATGAGAGTAGGTGTAGGCAAAGAGAGCGTAGAGGCCGTACTTCGCTGTCTTGGTCTCTGCCTTGATTTGAAGCGAGTCATAGCTTGTGTTGCCCACATCGCCGAACAGCAAAATGGTGTCGAACGTGCCATAGGGTGGCACGTAAGGCGCACCATTGGAAAGGCAACCGAGCGTATAACCTGTTACCCTGCCGCACGCAGACGGACTTCCAGTGTTGAGGTCATTCCCGGCCACCAGGATGTGCGAGCCGCGGGAACCGGCATAGCCGGCGGTCAGTACAAGGTTGCCGACCAGCTGGCGCTCGACGTTCACATTCCATTGCTGGACCCGGCCCAGCTTGAAGTCTGTAGGCTGGGTATAGAACGAGCCCGTAAATGTGCCCGCGGTAGGCGGCGCAGGAATGGCCTGAAATCCGCTGGAGAGACTAAGGCCGGAGGGCGTTTGTCCGAGCACGGTGGCGCAGTACGAGGTGGCAAAGGCGCAGCCGGCGGAGGGGAAGGCATCGGATTCGCCCAGGAAGGGCGGGTTCTGCCACAGACCCTGGGCTCCTTGACTCCAGGCTGAGTCGTGAAAGAGCGCGTAACCGCCGCGAAGCACTGTTTTGTCGCTGCCGAAGACCTTCCAGCTGGCCCCCACGCGCGGTTCCAAGGCTGACCAGTCCATATTGACCCCAGCCGACCCACTCACGCCATTTTGATTGGCAATCAGAAGCTGTCCAGTTGCGGGAACGTAATTGGCCAGGCGTCCGTGGGCTTCCGTTATCGGCGTGGTCATATCCCAGGCCAGGCCAAGATTGAGGGTGAGAGATGGTGTGACCCGCCAGTTGTCCTCAACGAAAGGACGCCAGATTGTCCAACGGCGGCCGGTGACGGGGCCATCGAACGTCTGGTCATGAATGGCCAGCCCAGTGAGGCCGAGCAAAAAATCCGCCTGCGGATTACCGGCGACATTTGCGCTGCTGAGGCCGGAAAAGTTACCGCCGTTGCCGATAATCCAAAAGCCATCCTGAAAAGCCTCAGTACCCACGTTCATTTGATTGCGGCGAAAATCGATGCCCATCCTGAAGTCGTGCTTATGACGAATCAGTTCGAGCGAGTCTCTGAAAGAGAAGATGTTCGTTCCACCCTGGAACGGAGAGTAGCCGCGATCGCCGATGGCCCAATAGTTGCCAAAAACGATTGTCGAAACCAGTCCGCAGCTATATGCCCCATTCACGCAGGTAGCTGGGGTGCCGGAGCATCCGAGGTTGGCATTAGGAATACCGCCGGGCACGATGTTGGCGGACGCGCAGGTCCCCGTGCCCTGCGAAGTGATGTAGTCGAAGATGCGGTTATAACCAAAGCTGGCCTGGTTGACCAAGTTGGCGGAGAACACATGCGTCTCGCCAAGCGCGAGGTTGCGCGCGTGGTTGATGATGTGCTGATTAGTGCCGAAAGCGTTAGCTGAAGCAAAGGCTGGCGGAGTCGAGCCGCCCGGCACATAGGAGAACGCCTGCTCGTAGCTGAAGCGGCCGAAGAGACTGTCCTTGTCGGAAAGCGTGTAGTCCAGGCGGGTATCGAACCTGGTGTCGTTCAGTTGGCGCACGGGAGTGTTCACGAAGTTGTAGCCGGCACTCGCGTTGTTGGCGTTCGGCGCCGGGTACAGGTTCATCATGGCCTGTCCAATGTTGTTGATCAGGCCGGTAGGAATCTTATTACAGGGAGTCCCATGAGCCTGGCTTCCATCAGGATTGGAAGGGAGAGGATTCCCCGCGCCGTTGCACTGGAAATAGACATTTGGAAAGATGTTCGGGTTGGTGGAAGCGCCAATCATATTCGGGTTAACAATTCCGAGACCGGAAACAGGATTGCCAAAAGGATCTGCGGAGAAATCGCCGGTGCGCATCGCCAGCGAAGGCACCAGACCCGTAAACGCAATGCCGTGGCGCTGATACTTCTGTTCGCCATCGACGAAGAAAAAGAGCTTGTTCTTGATAATCGGTCCGCCGACCGAACCTCCAAAGTCGTTCAGATTGAACTTTTCCACGGAGCTCGAAAAGTAGCTCTTCGCATCGAGAGAGGTATTGCGCAGAAACTCGTAGAGAGTCCCGTGAAAGTTATTCGTACCGGATTTTGTCGTCACCAGCACCGCAGGTCCCGCCCGCGTACCGTACTCAGCGGAGTACGTATAAGTCAAAACCTTGAACTCCTGAATGTCATCGATTGAGGAGAAAATGCTGATACCGCCTGCAGTCAGTTCGTTATTGTCGACGCCATCCAGCAGCCAGTCCGTACTGTTGGGCCGCGAGCCACCGACCGACAGCGAGAACGCTCCGCGTGCGGCCACCTCACTGCTTGCGGCGGAGGTGAAAAAGCTGTTCGGATTCGTCTCTGCCGTCGCGCCCGCGGTGAGCGTCGCAAGTTGAACGAAGTCCCGGCCATTCAACGGTAGCTGCGCCACCTGCTGCGATGTGATCACCTGGCCGAGAGATGGATTCGCGGTCTCGACAGCTACCGCGTCCCCCGCCGAAACTGCCACCGTAGTGACGACAGTAGGAGGCACAAGCGAAAAATTGAGTTCGCGGGCTTCATCAACCTGAAGACGCAGATCCTTGGTTTCGGCGCTTTGAAAACCCGAAGCATCGACGTGCACGGTGTAGTCCCCGACCGGCAGTAACGGGATCAGATAATGTCCTGCACTATCCGTCTTCACGTCTCGAGCCAGGCCGGTCCCCTGAGACGTAGCGACAACCGTAGCTCCCGCAACGCCCGATCCGGATTTATCCAGCACATTGCCGGAGAAACTTCCAGTGGCCTGCCCATACAACTCCGGCGAGATCACAAGCGCAAGAACGCCCGCAATCACCAGAAGTAGTGTTTTGTAGGATTTCGTATCGGCTGAAACTTCCACCGATCGCGGACACGTCGTGCCAACTATCGTGCGTCTCATGGTCAATCCCCTTTCGATAAAATCGCTTAGGGTTGCACATACATGGCCTGCACTGCGCTGAATTATGAATAGACTGTAAGACTCATCGAAAGTCAACGCAACCCCCGATCGATTCATCGTCAGACTTGCCGAATGCCGAGTGCATTGGCGATTCATCCCAAAGCGACTGAGGCATGCCACCCCCGCGGAGGTCATCTTATGTTTGTTGGGCGGCTGCCATTCGTGCCACTCTGCTGGCTGCCTCCGCAGGAGCACGGGCACGATTGATACTGCCCACGGGCGTGGTGTCGGATGACGAATGATGCGTCACATCGAAGTAGACAGCCTTGGTCTCTTCAGAGCCGAGGCGGGAACCTCTCAGGAACGTGAGCCGCGCGACAGTGTGAAAAGGTGCTTCCGATTCCTTCCATTCGACACTGGCATTTTCAATCCAAAAGCTGGCATCGTACTTCTTGCCCCGATAGGTCATCTTGTCCGGATCCAGGAACTGCACTCCAAAGTCGAAACTGCTCATCCTGTTATCCTCCTGCACATGTCGGATGAGTTCGTCCTGAAGGCCATTCGGGTTGCTCTTTTGCAGAGGCCTTGCCAGATTGGTGGGGGAAGGTGTGGCCGAATACTTCACAACTTCCACCGGTCCATGACGAAACGGCACGTTACTCCCAAAGCGCATCTGTTGATAAGGTTTGATCGGCTGGTGTGACTGCACCTGCACTAACGCCAGCGTTCTGAACACGCGCAACTTGTCCTTGAACGATAGCGACCACAGGCCCGCGGCCGGGTTAGACGCGGTAAGTAACTTGATGATCGCCAGAAATGCAGGCGAGTCATTTATAGGCAAAGTCGTTGTGTTTTGCATTGAAAAATCCTGCCGCCCATAGCCTGCCTCAGGAACAACTGCCCCACCCCGAGTGAGATCGACCGAAAAAGACAACGATCTGACGTCTGCTTTGAAATCAGAGTTTTTCTTGGAATCCGCATTCCCAAACCGTGTAGTTGCGGGATAGATGCCTGCCTTCGCGAAGATCCCTTGCGCAAGCCGCGCCGCCAACGCGGGATCGCGACCTTCGGCAACATCGAGTACTTCAAATTGTGCAAGGGCGCATACTCCCTTGGCATGAGTTCCACGCGCTAGAGCCCGATGTTGCTGAGCGGCCGCATTCGCCTGCATTAACAGACTCTTCTTGGTGATCTCCGCGATGTCAGACGGTTCCCGCGCGAGATTTCTGTCCGCGTGGCTAAAGGTTACGCCGAACAATCTCGTCAAAGGCATGAGCTTACTTTCATCCTTCCTACGCTGGGCCCCTTGTACTCAACCCAGACTCGAAATGAATTTCAGTGCGGTAATGCTGGGCAGGAAGCAGTAGGCTGCTGCTTTCGTCTTGATGAAGGTTGAGAACCCCGTGATTTTGATCGGGGGCGCGCCATTCGCTTGAGGAATAACGAAGATGCTCTGTGTGGGGTCTTGCGTGGCAATCATTGGATCCTTCGATTTCGGATCCAGCCTCACCGCACCGGCGAACTCGCTGTCATTCACCCAATGCCCCAGCACAAATTCATATTGATTCTCGATGCTCGAGTTGATGAAATAACCGAGAAGCCCACGTTCGATGCCGTCATCTGGTTTAGCCGGATCATAGGCTGGCCCATAAGGCATGCCGCGGCGGATCAGCCGATGAGTGTTATTGGTGCCTCCGGGAACCCCTTGTCCCGTAACTGGCTGGCCTCGAGGATTGACGCGGCGCATGTGGGCGCCAACGGGACAACGCAGTCCCCTTGGATCGCCCGATCCATCGGCGTCCACGTAATTAAAGTCGTTCAGCTGCTCGGGCGAAATCCCGCCTGAAGGACTATCAGTCTCCGGAGACAACATCAGAGGAACGCCGTTGCGCCAGCGGCCGCAAATCTTGGCAGCATGCAGCTCAGGATCAATCTTGTCCTTGTTGGATTGCAGATGGTCTTCAAATCCGGCGCAATCCGTTTCGATCATCTTGAACACCGCGAAGCTGCCGTTCAGGCCGAGTTCTCGCGGTTCCGGCAATAAGTAATTCTCAGCGGCGTCCTGCAAAACGAAAAGCCACGGTTCGCACGGCTCCTGGTGATCGGGCGGATATTTCTCCGGGCCGCCGTGAATGGTTGTCATGCTGACGCCGTCGGTGTAACCAAAGTGAACCCTCGAAGTAAAGGTAGGCTTGCCATCCACCATCTCAGTCAACGCCATGCCATCGGTGCGCCAGATCTCTCGAAAGGCATTCCCTTCCGTAAACAAGGCTGACAGCCGCTCGCTGTACGCTGTCATAGCCTCAGGACTCAGGGTATGCAGCGTTACCATCACGTGATCGTCGCCGGCCGTAAAAGCGCCAATCCAGTTTTGCGGATCACTCGGCCCCGTGTCGCCCACCAATCCGGCGCGCTTAGCGGCCCCATCAACGAATGCGCCGAATGACTTGAACGAGATCGCCGGGATGCGATCCTTCATCTCCAGCGCAATCATTCCCGGCCAGGTGATCCCCACGTTAAGGCAATAGTCCGGCTTATGCCGTGGAACATCGGCAGGATTGTCTCCCGGTCCCGGCGCAAACCCGACGTGCCAGTCTTCGGCAGTAGTAATTTGCGGCGCGTCGCTCTCATCTCCACTAACGAAGCGTCCGAGCAGCTTGCGCGCCGCTGCAGGGGAAGTGACCGACAGCAGGAAATGCCGCACCATCGGCATTCTGTAACCGCGCAGAATGAACCCCTGAATGTCAGGAAGGTCGAGTGTCGTTTTTGCCTCGTGGTGGCCTCTGCCAAACAGACGGCCAAGGATACCCGTGCCCTCTTTCACCTCTGATGCGAAAGTCTTATCTTCCGGCTTCGATGTCAAAAGGCTCACGTGATCCTCACGAATGACTACGCGGCAGAAGCGCTGGATTGATTTGGCCCCGACTGCGATTTGCTATCTGCGATCAGCGCGTGAATATCCTGGACGCTCAGACCGGGATACGCCTGGTAGAACCCAATCGGCTTGAGATTCGCTCCCGTCGCGAAATCGATGAACTCCTGCAGGTGCTTTCGGCAAGGCGAGGGCGGCGCACCCTTGGTGAACTTGAATAAAAGATCGAAGACCGGTCCGATATTCTTTGTGAAATCAGAGATGTATTTATCGAAGTCGCCGTCGTAGACCGTAAAGAAACCAATCTGGTCGTCTTCGAGCGGCACAAACTGCGCGAAGTGCGGTGTCCCGACCTTGTCCAGGTCCGTCGTTGTCCCATGTCCTCGCGCGCGAAGGATCAGTTGAACCTCGATAAAGGCAAGTTTCGATTTCGTAGGTAGGATGACAAGGAAGGGATTGAGGACTCCATTACCGCCAACGCCTGCCGCGGCTGCCAATGCCTTAATGTCCTTCGCGGTCGCGCCCGGATACGCTGTGTAGAGATTGACGGCATGGAGAAGATGCGCCGCGGCCCATTCGGCGAAAGCATCTGCGTTATTAGCGACCGGAGTGGGTGGCGGATTGTTCACATGCTGCAAGACGGCATCGAACACCGGTCCTGCCTGCCTCGCGAGATCGGCAATAAGCGGGCCGAAATCGCCGTCGAAGTCTCCAAGAAATAGCAGCGTCTTATCGCTCAGCACCGTAAAGCGCGAATAGTGAATCGTGCCGATGGCGTCCTCTGCCTTGAAAAGTCCTGGCATCAACGGCGGAAGTTCTTCGGCAAGCGCCTTTGCGTCCGCGGGCGACTTCAGAGGAAACGCGAGGGTAAAGTGATTTTGGTTTGTCACGTGATCTCCTTCGCTAAGAGCCAGTCCGGAGTTGGTCGTCCTTAGTCGCATTCGAGAGAATGATGTCCTGTAGTTCGGGTGCCTTTCTTGTGCGAGACCTCATCAGGGAATCATTCCGCATTCAAACAACTTGTTGGCAACAGGAGCAGCCACTTTATTAATGAACAGCGCACGCATCTGCGGATCGCTGTGCAGAAACTGAATTGCTTTCGCTTCTGCGGGTGTCGGGGGCGCGTGCTGCTGTCTCTCCGCCCACAACTGTTGACAGCTCGCGTTCTGGTATTTCTGAATAACCTTGTTGGCAGCCTGGTTCAGAATCGGATGCTGCTCTTGACCTTTTATCTGAACAATACCGGCCAGCAGCAGACAACCCAAAAACACTGCGATCGTTTTCTCCCTTATCGTTTTTCTCCTATCGTAAGGTCCAGTCAATTCAGTTCTTAGCCCACTGCTTGCTGGTCTATCCGGCTAGTCCTCCACGCTGCGCCCTAGTCATGCGCCATTGCCACAGCTTTCGCAGCGGTCTTTTGTTCAACTTCAGACAGCTGGGAAGGCCCGAGTTTGAAGGTCAGCTTATCGATCGTGCCGGTGAACTTGAACGGGAGTTCGTAGCTGTTATCCACTCCCGTGCGCGTATCGAGCCCAACGTCGAAGGTTTCATCAATGGACATCAGAATTGGAATGCTGTGCTTCATGGTCTTCTTAGCCAATTCCTTGCCATCCACCGAGAACACTCCGGTACCGCCCTTGCCGGGGCCGGGACCGTCGTATGTGAAGTCAAAGACGATGGTGTGTTTGCCCGGGTCGAGTGCCCGGCCGAAGATGTCCTTTCCGACGATTCCACCGACGCCGCCCTCCCAGCGGACTCGCTCCAGATCGAGGAGGTTGTAAACGAAGACCGGCTTGCCATCCTGCAGGAAGAGGCCGTAGCCGCCGAAACGGCCACCCATCGTTACGATCATGCCCTCGGCGCCGCCTTTGGGGACGGTGATCTGCGCTGTGATCGTGTAGTCCTTGTTTAAGATATCGGGGGCATTACCGACGGGTATGCCGGCCCTTTCACCCGTGTAGGTGAAGACCGTCTTGCCGGCAGTAGCGCTTGGTCGCGGCGTCAAAATACGCGGAAGGAGAGTGTTATCTAACGGGAGGACCTGATATTTCGCGGCTTCCGTCAAAAACAATGCCTGAAGTTCCTTCAGTTTGTCCGGATTCTTCTGCTTGAGGTCGTTGTTTTGTGAGTAGTCCTCGATAACGTTGTAGAGTTCCCACTGGTAATCATTGATATCGGGGAGCTTGCCCGTTCCCATAAGCCAGGGGGCGGCGAAGGGTGTCGTGCAGGCGTACCAGCCGTCGTGATAGATGCCACGGTTGCAGAACATCTCGAAGTACTGGGTGGTGCGGGCCGAGGGCCTGTCGGTGATCGCCTTGTCAAAGGTATAAGCCATGCTCACGCCCTCGATTGGCTTCTGTGGGATGCCGTTGACGATCTCCGGGGCGTTGATGCTGACGGCTTCGAGGATCGTCGGCACGATGTCGATGATGTGATGGAACTGCGAGCGCGTGGTGCCCACGTCCTCGATGTGTCCAGGCCATGATATAGCGAGGCCTTGCCGCGTTCCGCCGAAGTGCGACGCCACCTGCTTGGTCCACTTGAAGGGCGTATCAAAGGCCCACGACCATTGCACCGCCATGTGCGGATAAGTTTTTTCCGAACCCCAATTTTCGTAATGCAGCATTTGCACGGCTTCCGGGAGGGTCAGAACGCCGTTGTAGGCAGTCATCTGGTTGAACGTGCCTTCCTCCGTGCCCTCGGCGCTGGTCCCGTTGTCGCCGCAGATATAAATGACGAGCGTGTTATCCAGCTTGCCCATGTCCTCGACCTGCTGGATGACCCGGCCAATCTCATAGTCGGTATAGGCCACATAAGCTGCGAAGACCTCAGCCTGGCGGGCATAAAGTTTCTTTTGGATCAGCGAGAGCGAGTCCCACCTGGGCAGCTTTGCCCCGCCAAACTCGGGCTGTCCGTCCGGCCACGGCGTGAGCTCACTATCCGCTGGAATCACGCCAAGCCGCTTCTGATTGGCGAAGATCTCTTCGCGCAACTTTTCATAGCCCATGTCGAACTTGCCTTTGAACTTCTCTATCCATTCCTTTGTAGGCTGGTGCGGCGAGTGCGAGCCGCCGGGCACGTAATAGAGGAAGAACGGCTTGTCGGGCGCCGCTGCGTTCAGGTCGCCAAGATATTTAACCGCCTCGTCCGCCAGGTCGGTGGTGAGGTTGTAGTCCTCACGGCCAATCCACGGAGAGATTTGGGTATGGTCCCTAAACAGATAGGGCGTCCATTGGTCAGTCTCGCCGCCCATGAATCCGTAGAAATAATCGAAGCCCACCCCCGACGGCCACTGGTCGAATGGTCCGGCAAGGCTGTATTGATAGGTGGGGGTGTTATGGTTCTTGCCAAACCACGAGGTCGCGTAGCCGTTACCGCGAAGGATTGCGCCGATGCTGGCCTTCTCCGGGGTGATGACGGAATCGTAGCCGGGGAAACCGGTAGCCAGTTCGCCGATCACGCCGGAGCCTACTGAGTGATGGTTGCGACCGGTGATGAGCGCCGCGCGCGTGGGAGAGCAGAGCGCGGTGGAATGAAAGTGGGTGTAGCGCAATCCTGCCTTGGCGACTCGTTCGATCGTGGGCGTCGGGATGACGCCGCCAAACGCACTCGAAACGCCGTAGCCCATGTCGTCGGTCATGATGAGCAGAACGTTTGGCGCGCCCTGAGGCGGCACGACCTGCGGCGCCCACCAGGGACTGGAGTCCTTCGCGCTTTCCTTGATTACGCCACCGAACTCCGGGGGCAATGGTGGAAGTTGTTTTCCGTCGAGTGAGGTCGTCGCGCTAGGCGAACCCAGAACACCAGTTACCTTTTGATCTCCCATTTTGTTCTCCTTGAGTTGCGACTCTTGGTGAAATCTTTAAAGAGGAGTTCCGCCTGGAAGAGTCCTTGGCATCGATGGTGGAAGTTGCTCCGTGATCGCCCTTGCGTCCGGTGATTTCAGAGGAAGACTGGTCTGGCGTAGATTCCACAGCTAGGCTAGGCTCGCTTGCGCCGTTCGGAAACTGCTAGAACTAGTAGGCGGCTAATGAAAATACGCGATAGCTTCCTCAACTGACTCCCGTGAACACCCACCTGGAAACCGATGTCCAAAGAGATCCCTCCACCCTCTGAAGTTTTTCCACAGAAAAATTTTCAAAAAGCGGCATTTTTTAGCGCGCCGCAAAACGTGGTGCAACTCACCACGACTCACCAGCAAATCACCACAACTTCACCACAAAAAACCACCCAGGAACTTACACATTTCACAAAAACCCCCTGCAAAAACGCCCTCCCACCACACCAGAAAAAATCCCCCAAATTACATTTAAGAAAGTGCTCGACTCACAAGACACCATCGTCGCGATCTCCACCCCGCCCGGCCGCGGAGGCATCGGCATCGTCCGTCTCTCCGGCCCCGACGCCCGAAGCATCGTCGAACCCCTTTTAAAACTGAGACATCCGCTAGCCCCCGCCCAGGCACGCTTCGCCAAAATCCTCGACAACACCGGCCAAACCCTCGACGAAGCCGTAGTCACATACTTCCAAAAACCCCACTCCTACACCTCCGAAGACATCGTAGAAATCGCCGCCCACGGCTCTCCCGTCCTCCTCGATCTCCTTGTGCGTCAATGCCTTACATCCGGAGCACGCCTCGCCGAACCCGGCGAATTCACCCAGCGAGCCTTCCTCTCCGGCCGCTTGGATCTCACTCAAGCCGAAGCAGTTAGCGACCTCATCGACGCCACCACCCTCCACCAGGCCCGCCTCGCAGCCCAGCAGTTGGGCGGCTCGCTTTCCCGCCAAATAACCCCAATAAAACAACAACTTACAACCCTGATAGCCACCCTCGAAGCCGGCATCGACTTCGCCGAAGACGACCTCGAAGTCATCCCCACCGCCGAAATCATCGCCCGGATCGAATCCATCCAAACCCCACTAACTGCTTTAGAACAAACATCTTCCTACGGTCGAATTGTCCGCAGCGGCTTTACCCTCGCCATAGTAGGACGCCCCAACGCAGGCAAATCCTCCCTTTTCAACCGCTTAGTCGAACGCGACAGAGCCATCGTAACCGCCACCCCCGGCACCACCCGCGACCTCGTCACCGAGCACGTCTCCCTCGAAGGCATCCCCGTCCAACTCATTGATACCGCGGGCCTACGAGACTCCACCGACGAAGCCGAATCCATCGGCATAGCCAAATCCCGTCAAGCCATGGCCGAAGCCGACATTGTCCTGATCGTCCTCGACGCCACCGCACCCCCTCACCAGGAAGACCACGCCACCATCCAAGTACTCCAGGACCGCCCTAACCTGATTATTATCAACAAAATCGACCTATCCCCAACACCCCAACACCCCAACTCCGCTTTGAAAACCTCAGCAATCACCGGCTCCGGCATCCCGGAACTGCGGCAAGCCATCCTCGCCATCCTCACAAAACAAGCCCCCACCCAGGAAACCGCACTCCTGACCAATCTCCGTCAGCAACAAGCAGTTACGGCCTCCCTAACCGCCCTCCAACGGGCAAAACAGGGAGTGGCCGCAACCATCCCCCACGAGATGATCCTCCTCGACCTATACGAAGCCCTCCACGCACTCGACGCCCTGACCGGAACCACAACCAGCGACGACATCCTGAACCTTATCTTCAGCAAGTTCTGCATCGGCAAGTAGACCCACTCCAACATTTACTTCGGCCCGACGAAGCCTCGCCGAGCCAAGTGTTTAGCGGGCCGATTTATGAAGCAAATCAGGTACGCTAGGGCTTAGGTAAATGAGCAGGACACAGCAAACCAGAGCGAGTTCGCTCAGAGGAGACCAGTAGGAGACAGCGGTCGCAGCACTGAACATGCCGAGTGCTAAATAGGATCGAATTCTCGTGATTCGTCGTAGCCGAGGAGTAATATCGCTATCGCTTGCCTGTGAAAGTGCTGCTCTTTCGAAAGCGATGAAGGCTGCCTCTACCAGGACGAAAACCAACGCATATACACAAACGGGTGCGGCAGCCAGTTTCGTTGCGGCCATCCAAGCCGTAGTCGCCGGCACAAGCGAAACCATAAAGAGATGGGCGAAGTTCCACCAGATGAGCCCCGATGTCGCCTCATGCGTAAATTTCAAAAGGTAATGATGGTTTACCCAAATGATCGCGACGAATAAATAGCTGACGGCGTAGCTCAAGGCAGTGGGCCATAGCGGAAGGAGTGCTTCAGCGTTGCCTCGGCTGGCGGTTTGAGGTCCAGCACCATAATCGTGATGATGACACTAAACACCCCGTCGGAAAATGCTGCCAGACGCTCTGGCGTGGTCTTCTTGTTGAACATGGCTCCTCCCAGTTGCGTACTACAACTCTGGCGTTCTCCGGAAAACTCATAATGTGGCTGCTTACCCGAGACGCAACGTGGTGACAATGCCACCACGAACTAGCGGGTCAGAAATCACAGATCGATAGCAACATCGCGAATCGGTTGTGAGCAGCAAACGAGAAGGTTGCCGACGGCAGGTTTATCGAGCGGCTCCGGTCCGTAGACGACCGCCCCCGAAACCAACCCGCTCTCACAGTTGTGACAAACTCCGGTCCGGCACGACCAACGCACCGGGACATCGCACGCCTCAGCCAGTTCCAAAATGCTCTGATAGGCCGAGGCCTTCCAGTGTGCTGCGACGCCACTGCGCGCGAACGATACCAGCGGACCAGTGTTGGCGTCGTCCTTGGGAAGGTGCGGAGCTCGCGTCGCTGCGCCGACAACGCCAGGGGTCATCGATTCGCTGCCGCTGAATATCTCGGCGTGAATCCGATCCGGAGCAACGCCCAACGTTACGAGCTCCTCTTTCATCTCGGTCATGAAGCGATTCGGTCCACAGAGATAGACTTCCGCGTCTCGTGGAACGCCGGCCTTGTCGAAGACCGATCGCGACAGGTGACCGGTTGCATCAAAATCCGTGCCCATTCTGTCACCCGGGCCGGGCCTGCTGTAACAAACGTAGCTGCGACCGTGCGCGAGCCCGAGCATGATCCGGCGGACCTCGGCGGCGAAGGGATGATGCTCCCGATCGCGCGCTGCGTGAAGCCAGACGACCTGCCGTGTCGAGCGTGCTGCCTCCAGCGCGTACAACATCGCCAGAACCGGCGTGGCCCCGATTCCCGCACTGAGCAGCACGACCGGCCGCTCTCCCGACTGCAGAATGAAGCTTCCGCGCGGCGAGCTGAAGTCGAGAGCATCGCCCACCCGCACATGCTCCCGCAGGTAAGCCCCGGCTGGCCCATCTGGTTCGATCTTCACGCTGATACGATAACGCTCCGTCGACAACGGGCCAGAAAGTGAGTAGCTGCGAAAGAGCGGCGGGCCGTCTGGAGCCGGTTGAAGACGCACAACCACGTACTGGCCGGGCATCGCCGTCGGTAGCGGCGTACGGTTCGGGCTCTGCATCGTCAGGGAGAGAACGTCCGCAGACTCCTGATCTATCGCCGCCACTCGAAGCGGCCGAAATCCTGGTGAAGCCGGGTGCGCGGCTGCTTCCGGCACGAGCCCCGCATTACCGCTCCTTTGACTCTGCAGTAACGCCTCAAACGACGAGCGCCATCCGGGCGAAAGCGCCTCGATTTGCAAGGCGCGCTGCAGTCGCTCGCGCGCATGATTGGGCGAATAGAGGAGCGCGTTTATCTCTGCGACGGTCATTCGCTCCTTCCCCTCTCCCACCTTCACAATTTCGTCACCGGGGCCGACCTCGCCTTCCTGCAGCACGCGCAGGTAGAATCCCGGCCGTCCACTCGATGTCAACAACATCGGCATCCGGGGCTCGTTCATCCGAATGCCGACGCGATAGCAGGTTACGCGAGGTTGCGTGACCTCGAACAGCGCACCGCCGATCCGATAACGGTCGCCGATGCACACGGCATCGTCGGGTAATCCTTCGATAGTGAAATTCTCGCCGAATTGTCCGTGGACGAAGTCGGACCGTCTTAGTTGTTCCTGCCAGTGACGATACGATTCGATCTGGTAGACAAAGACGGCACGTTGCTCACCTCCGTGCCCGGCCAGGTCACCTTGGCCATCTCCGTCCAGATTCAACCGGGCGGCTCGACAACGGCCACCCACGGGATACTTCCAGATTGCAGTGTGCACAGTGCGGCCCTTCCACTCAATGTCGCGCGGAAGTCCGACATTCACAGATAGTAGTCGAGCCATGTCGCCCCTTTGGTGCGGACATCCTCTATACGTTAGTTTTCTGTCAACCGCATTCCTCGGATTCCATCCCTCGGGTACTAACGCTTTTCAACATCGATCATATTGTCGTCCGGAATTCGATCGATCAACTTGTTATAAGGATCGATTCCTGCCCGCGAAGGCATCTGGTCGACCACAATCTCAAACGTCTGTTTCGCCTGCGTAATCTTTTCCTTCTTCAGATAAAGCGGCTTCTCCTGATCCTTCTTGCCAACGAAGACCCCAATGTCGATAAAGTCGTTCAACGTCATCGGCATCTCGGCGCCATTTCCGTCAGCCTTCATCTTGCGCGCGTGAACCGTGAGGGTCACCTTGTACTTCTTGTCAGGTGTCTGCGTCACAACAGCACTCAGCGCCTGATTATCGTAAAGAACAATCGACTCAAACGCATCGGAGATGTAGTACTGCAGATCGGCAGGCGTCTGCGCACGCAATGCATCGACAAACTGACGCGTATCCGGGTAAGGTCCGCTCTGCGAATCATTCGCATTGGCATATCGATACTGCATCAGGAAGTTGTGCAGAGCCAGATCAACCTTATCCTCGCCGATATAGTCCGCGAGCGTGTACATCACCTGCCCGCCCTTCTGATACCAGACATAAGGTTCGTTCTGCACCAGAACAAGAGGCCGTTCTTTGCGAATCTCTCCTGCGCGTCCGCGAAGATATTGGTCCAGCTCATGCTTCAAAAACCGATGCATGTTGTCTGCGCCGTATTTTTGCTGCATCACCATAAGCGCCGAATACTCCGCCAGCGTCTCCGACATCATGTTCGAGCCTTCAACGCGAGCGCCAATCAGCTGATGTCCCCACCACTGATGTCCGAGCTCATGCGCCGTAACGAAATAAGTAAAATCTATATCCGTTGGCTTCTCGACGCGGCCAATAAAGCCAATTCCTTCAGAGAACGGAACAGTGTTAGGAAAGGACTGCGCGAATGTGCGATATCGTGGAAATTCCAGAATGCGATATTGCTTGAATTGAAACGGACTGTAGTTCTTTTCGTAATAAGCAAGGCCTGCCTTCGAGGCAGCGATCATATCGTCCACATCGTATGCATGCGCAGGGATGTGGTACACCTCGATCGCAATCGGATTCTGAACGCCCTGGTACATCTCGCGCTTCACGTCGTACC
>Ga0206964_10087_pt1 | contig 25504 bp, 22 predicted proteins | sample Alteio_BWOrgHeat_25_FD_152980 | JGI IMG/M metagenome (GOLD analysis project Ga0206964, IMG submission 152980) | Enriched cells from forest soil in Barre Woods Harvard Forest LTER site, Petersham, Massachusetts, United States -... | ecosystem: Environmental > Terrestrial > Soil > Temperate forest >...
TATTCTCGAATATGACGGCGTTAGCTGGCGCAAGATCTTTACTCCAGGAAGCGTCGTTCGGTCGCTCGCTCAAGACGATCAGGGCAGAATCTGGGTCGGCGGTGCAGAAAACTTTGGTTATCTCGGGCCTGATGCCGTCGGCACGCTGCATTATGTTTCACTCCTCGATAAAGTTCCCGCTGAGCACCGAACATTCACCGACGTCTGGCAGATATTGATCACCCCGCAAGGTGTCTTTTTCCGGTCCTACGAAATGCTGTTCCGGTGGGACGGCAAAGAAATGCACACCTGGCTGCCCACGGGGCCTAAATCGCTCTTTCAGACCATCGCAGCTATTCACGGACGTATCTACACTTCACAGACCGGAGTAGGTCTGCAGGAGGTCGTCGGCGACGAGTTGCGCACTGTGCCGGGAGGCGAAGCCTACCTTGGGGCAGCGAAGCTCTTTCTGCACCAGTACGATGAAAATCGCATCCTGATCACGTCGCGCACACATGGAATCACGTTATACGACGGCCAAAAGGCAATCCCTTTTCCGACGCAGGCCGATGACTACCTGAAATTGCATAAGGTTTACACCTCTACCCTTATGAGGGACGGCGCTTTCTGTGTCACAACATTGGACGGAGGCGCCGTCATTCTTGAACATGATGGCAGGGTACGCCAAATCATCGATGCGGCAGATGGTCTGCCGACTTCAAATGTTCTATCTGCCTATGAGGATCGCGAGGGAGCGCTCTGGCTAGGGCACGCCAACGGGGTTTCGCGCGTAGATGTGAACTCGCCGGTTTCGATTTTCTCGCGTACTGGTGGTCTCGATCTGGTGCGGTTCAAGGGCTCTATTTACGTGGCGTCAGGCGGGGGAGATGGGGCTATCAGACGCATGGTTTCCGACCCCAAAACAGGGCGACCATCGTTTGTGGAAATTCCAGGCCTCTCGCAGGCCTTCTCTTTCCTCGTGTTCAAAGACAAATCGGGCAGCACGCCGGACCAATTGCTTGCAGCCGGCTCAGATGGAATTGTCAGGCTGGAAGGCGACAAAATCACAGCTACCGTGCCGGAGCTGCGCTCGATAAGTGAGCACGCCTATGGTGCACTTCAATCCAAAAAGACTCCCGATCGCGTCTATGGCGCGCATTCCGACGGTATCAGCGCCATTCATTGGGATGGCCGAAATTGGATCGACGAGGGAAGAGTACCGAATACGGCTTACGACGCCAGGAACATGGTCGAAGACGATCGTGGAAGACTGTGGGTGAGTGGCGCCGACGGCCGGGTTCTCCGCATCGAGGTGCCCGCTTCGGGTGTCAAGGACGCAAAGACAACAGTACTGTCGAAAGACAGCGGCCTCCCTGAAGGCGCCAATGATGTCGAGGTTGTTGCTGGAAATATCTTCGCTACTGTGGACCGCTCGAAGAATATCTACCGATGGGACGACGCCGCTGGCAAGTTTGTTGTAGACAATCGTTTCCTGCTTCCTGTCGGCGCTCCTGATGCAACTGCATACCTGAATCCAGGCCTGGCAGGCGATGTTTGGTCTTATACCGATTCCTCTGATGGGCGTCGCCTGGGCCATTGCGCCCAGCAGAACGACGCAAGCTGGCATTGCGATGAGGCGCCATATCGGGAACTCACACGGTTCCGAATTCTTGCAGCGCGCGCCGAACCCGACGGAAACCTCTGGCTTATCGGAGAGAATGTCATACGCTTCAAGCGAGGCAAGCAAGTCGCGCCGCAACCCTTCTCAACCGTGATACGCCAGGTCAATGCAGGATCGAAGACCGTATTTGGCGGCACGACAATGAACTCAACCGACGGTCTGCGCTTCACACCGGAAACTGACGCTCTGCGTTTTCAGTTTGCTGCGCTAACTTTCGAAAATCCTGCCGAGGTGACCTACCAGTACCTCCTCGAAGGCGCCGACAAGGATTGGTCGGCCTGGGGCAAGCAGAAAGAGGCCAACTACAACGGCCTTGGCCCGGGTAGATATCGGTTCCGCGTCCGATCTCAGGCCGATAACGGACGGCCGGGCGAGGAAGGTGTCTTCACCTTCAGCATCCTTCCACCCTGGTACCGTACAACCCTCGCGTACATCGCTTACGTCCTCATCTTTCTCCTCCTGGCCTTCATCGCCTGGAAACTCATCAGCAGATATGAACGCGAAAAGGCACGTCGCAGAACCCGGGCCCTCGAAGAGCAAGCCAAAGCTCTCGAAGCGACCGTCAACGAACGCACCGAGGAGATTCGCACCCAGGCTGCCGAAATTACCGCACAGAAAGACTCTATCGAGCTGCTGAGCGAGATCGGGAAAGAGCTGACCGCGTCGCTCGATCTCAACACCATCCTGTTCAAGCTTTACGAACGCGTCAACCAGATCGTGGATGCAAGCATCTTCGGCGTAGGCCTCTACCGCCCCGAAAAGCGTCTGATCGAGTACAGCCTGGCCATAGAGAATGGCAAGCGCTACGCTCCCTACACCCGCAGCACCGACGACAAGAATCAGCTCGCCGTATGGTGCATTGACCATCGCCAGCCGATTCTACTCAACGATGTCGCAACCGAAGCCTCGAAGTATGTTCCCGCCTACACGCACACGGGCGGGCTGCTCGAAGATGGCAGCATCGCACAGCCTCCTGCGTCCATGATCTATCTTCCGCTCATCGCACAGGAGCGGGTTCTGGGTGTTCTCAGCATTCAAAGCTTCAAAAAGAATGCCTACACCGAGCGGCATCTCAGCCTGCTCGAAAATCTTGCCGCCTACACCACCATCGCGCTCGACAATGCCAACGCCTACCTGGTCATCAACGAGCAGGAGCACGAGGTCCGTGAACGTGCCTCCGAGCTGGTCACTGTCAATCACATCACGCAGGCCCTCGCCACACAGCTCGACAAAGACCGCCTCATCCAGCTTGTCGGTGATCAGGTACGGGACGTCTTCCACGCGCCGATCGCGTATGTCTCTCTGCTTGATCGCGCCACGATGATGCTCCATTTCCCTTACACCTTCGGTGAAGAAGCGCCGCCCCGGCCCTTCGGCACCGGCCTCACATCACAGATCATCCGCACCGGCCAGCCTCTGCTCATCAACGAAGATATGGAGCGCAACCGCGCCCGTCTCGGCATTGAGTCGATTGGACGGCATACAGCTTCCTTTCTCGGCGTTCCCATCCCATCCGGTGGTCAGGTGATCGGCGTCATCAGCGTGCAGTCCACCGACCAGGAAGGGCGCTTCACGGAAGCTGATCAGCGCCTCCTCTCGACCATCGCCTCAGCCGTCGGAGTGGCGTTCCACAATGCCCGTCTTTTCGAAGAGGCAAGTCAGGCGAGAGCCGCGGCAGAAGAAGCCGACGCCGCCAAGAGTTCCTTCCTGTCAACCGTGAGCCATGAGCTGCGCACCCCGCTTACGTCTGTCCTCGGCTTCGCCAAAATCATTCGCCGTCGTCTCGAAGAGCGCCTCTTTCCGCTGATTCCAGAAGACGACCGCAAGGTACAGCAGGCCAAAAATCAGGTGATCGAGAATCTCGGAGTTGTAGTCAGTGAGGGCGAGCGCCTGACCAAGCTCATCGACGACGTTCTAGACCTGGCTAAGATCGAAGCCGGCAAGTTCACGTGGAACATGGCGAGCGTCTCAGTCGCCGACATTATTGAACGCGCAACCGCAGCCACATCGTCCCTCTTCGAGGCCAAAAAACTGACCCTGCAACAGGAGATCGAACCCGATCTGCCGGCAATCACAGGGGATCAGGATCGCCTCATCCAGGTGGTGATCAACCTCATCTCAAACGCCGTGAAGTTCACTGACTCAGGTTCGATTACCTGCTCGGTACAACGCCGGGACAGCGAACTGCTTGTCAGCGTCAAAGACTCCGGCATCGGCATCGCCGTAGCCGATCAGCCTAAGGTCTTTGAGAAGTTCAAGCAAGTCGGCGACACATTGACTGACAAGCCCAAGGGCACGGGCCTAGGCCTGCCCATCTGCAAAGAGATCGTCGAGTACCACGGCGGGCGCATCTGGGTTGAGAGCGAGCCGGGCCAGGGAAGCACCTTCTCGTTCACCTTGCCGATTCTCGGACCCTCTGCGCAGCTCGATCTGCTGCCCGTTCGGCGCTCCGTCGATCTCGAAGGCCTCGTCCGTCAGCTGCGCGAGCAGGTTGCCACGCACCAGCCCCGCGATAAGTCGATCCTCGTCGTCGACGACGACTCCAACATCCGCTCCCTGCTACAGCAGGAGCTGATGGAAGCCGGTTACGTCGTGCGTCTCGCTGAAGATGGTCGCAAGGCCCTCACGCTGATCCGTGAAGAAACACCTGGCCTCGTCATCCTCGATGTGATGATGCCCGAGATGAACGGCTTTGATGTTGCAGCGGTGCTCAAAAATGACCCCGCCACAATGGACATTCCGATCATCATTCTCTCTATCGTCGAAGACAAGGAACGCGGCTTCCGCCTGGGCGTAGACCGCTACCTCACCAAGCCCATCGATACGGCTTCGCTCTTCCATGAAGTGGACACGCTGCTTGGCCAGGGCAAGTCGAAGAAGAAAGTCATGGTTGTAGACGAAGACGCGTCCACGATGCGCACTCTCACCGACGTACTCGAAACCCGCGGCTACCAGGTGGTCGAGTCCAACGGAACCGAGCTGGTCTCAAGAGCCGTTCTTTCCAAGCCCGACATCATCATTTTGAATTCACTTCTCTCCAATGACGAAGCGGTACGCGCCCTGCGCTTCGAGAAAGGCATGGAGAACGTTCTCTTTCTTATCTATCAATGAACCCTATGAAAATTCTTATTGTCGATGACGAACCACATTTGCGCATGCTCATCCAGCAGACCTTGGAGGAGCTGGAGGACGACGGCGTGGACCTGTTCACTGCAAGCAATGGCGAAGAGGCTCTCGAAACAATCCGTGAGGAAGAGCCGAATCTCGTCTTTCTCGATGTGATGATGCCCAGGAAAAACGGCTTCGACGTCTGCAACACCGTCAAGAACGAACTGGGCATGAGTCACATCCACATCATTCTGCTCACAGCCAAAGGCCAGGAGTTCGATCGGCAGCGCGGCCAGGAGGTTGGCGCAGACCTGTATATGACCAAGCCGTTCGATCCGGACGCCCTCATCGCCAAAGCCCGCTCCGTACTGGGCCTGTCGATGCCCGGGGTGTAACGCGCATGGCCGGTCCCACACTGAAAGCATTGCTCGGCGCAAGATCCGCCAACCGGCCCGCGATCGAGGCCGTATTGCATGCGCTCGGGACCGGCATCCGCATCGTTGATCCCGCGGACAAGCTTCTTCTTGGAGAGCCTTCACCTCAATCCGTCACCGGCGGCTCCCGCGTGCCGATTCAAATCGACGGCGCAATCGCAGGCTTCGTCATCGGCCCGTCAGAAGCGGCCTTCGCACTGGCATTACTTCTTACACAGCTCGCGGCTCGCGAGGTCGAAGGCCGGGCGCTCGCTTCGGAGGTCCTTCATCTTTATCGCGAAGTTCACCTGATCGAACAGTTATCAGAGCAGCTCGCGGCTCTGCTGAACCTGTCAACTGTCTGCCACTCTGCGCTCGCTCAGGCGCAGCGCCTCATCCGCGCTACACACGGCGGCATACTCGTCATGGAGAAGGAAGGCAGCCCGCTCATCAGCGTAGCTGCCTTCAGCCCCTCCACGAATGACGCACATGAATCTTCCGACGAAGCCGGCCCGTTGCTACCAGAGTCGCAATTCGCCGCCGCAATTCTCGAGCGGGGAATAGCCGAGATCGTCAACGACTGCGCCTCGGACCCGCGCGCTCTGGATGGCGAGCGTAATCTCAAAGCTCTCGTCTGCGCCCCCTTGCGAGCTGGACAGCGCATGGTTGGCGTCATTGCCCTCGCCAACGCCATGGATGGAGCAACCTACTCAGCCGCCGACCTCAAACTGCTCAATACCATCGCCCTGCAGACAGCCGCAGCCATCGCAAACTCGCTCCTCTGTTCAGAAATGGTGGATGCCGCCCGTGTTCGCGCCGCGCTCGCCGCCGAGCTTCAGGCCGCGAGCACGGTCCAGCAATTGCTGCTGCAAAGCGCCTCACGTCCCACGCCCGGCTTTCACGTCGAATCCGTCTACCTGCCTGCCAGCGAAGTCGGCGGCGATTTCTTCTTCGTCTCCTCAGCCCCCGACGGCTCTCTCACCGCCATCGTAGGCGACGTCGCAGGAAAAGGCCTGACCGCCGCCATGCGCGTGGCCATGATCCTCGGGGTGCTGCGCCGCGAAACCTCACACGACCCGAGCGACATTCTCTCCGGCCTGAATAATGCACTGATCGCGCAAGGCCAACTGGGATTCACCACAGCCTGCTGTGTCCGAATATCCCTTTCCGGCGACTACACTCTGGCCAACGCCGGCCACATTGCTCCATACCTCTCCGGGCGCGAACTCGAAACGGCACCCGCACTCCCCCTCGGTCTCATTCCAGATCAGAGTTACGAGTTGGTTCACGGAAATCTCGGAGTCATGGAACGCCTAGTGCTGCTCTCAGACGGCGTGCCGGAAGCACGCTCGCACACCGGAGAGCTCTACGGTTTTGAGCGTCTTTCCGATCTCACTTTAATGCCCGCCCAGCAGATCGCCGAAGCTGCCCGAACCTTCGGCCAGGAAGACGACATCACAGTTCTAACCCTGGCCCTCGGAGCCGGCCCGCACTAATACAACGGCTCGCAAACGCCCGAGTCAAAGTACAATACAAGAGACGAGGCATACCCGATCGGCCACGTTGTCAAAGCAAGCGGAAGTGGCGAAATTGGCAGACGCACCAGACTTAGGATCTGGCGGGGTAACCCATAGGGGTTCAAGTCCCCTCTTCCGCACCAAACCAAAAAAACACCGCCAAATCTAGCTAGGCGCGGGTGGTGTTGCGCCGGCAACCCGTCACATTTCGGTGTGGATCCGCGAGCAGTCACATCCGCCGTTAGTCAAGTCGCAGGTACAACACGTCGGTGGCCATCCATCGCAATATCGAAACAGTCCTGCCGGTGACACTTCTCCTTGCACGCTCGTAGAGGTAGTCCCAACGAACAGACCTCCTGTCCTTTGATAGATCGAATTGCTTGCCGTAAATCCTGGCATCTTCATAACGCCCTCCTTGCAGGTGCTTTCTGTGAACACATAAATTCGCCGGCTGATCCCGCTAGAAGCAATAGCAGCCGTGATATGTGGGATAGCAATCCCCGCCAGCTCTCCAGCACGACCGGCAACAGCCCGCATTAATGAATGCCGGAGTGGCATATTGTGACTGCGCGTGATCCTGAATCTTGGTTGCAGCGCGATGATTCATGCTTACTTTGGTGAGAGAAATCTCAGCATTAAATCCCGGAACCTTCATGACTTTTTCTCCTTACCTCGCCACGTCTGCGGCATGCCGGCTCGGATACCGCACAGAGCGATTCTCATGTAAACAAAAGCATCGCGCCCGCGCACCTGAAGCGAAGCGTACTCTCGCATCGGGAGCAGCAGGCGCCATGCCGGCTCAACGTTTCAGCGCATTAGCATTCGTCGTAGAAGCTGCCTTTGCCCGGAATTGTGCAGCGCTTCTTTCCTTTCAGCGGCCCTACGGTAATGCACTTGCCACACACCTCTTTGGGGCCGCCACCACCGCCACCACCTCCTCCTCCACCATTGCCACCGCCGCCGTCATCCATGCAGTCAAACTTGCACTGCGAGTTATCAAGCGAGCCCCACTCGTACTGGTCGTCGCATCCATCCATGCAGAAGCCAATGCTCTTCGGCAACTGCGGCGAGACTCCCGCCTCGCTCATCGATTCACCGTATAGTCCAGCGCTCCGATAACGGCCCGCTGCACGATACAGAGATCCTCCGGCGGTAAATCCCGGCATTCTCATCGTTGATTCCATTGTTTCGTCTCCCTTGCGTGAATTGAGTTCATCGGTTGTAGTACGGCGATAGCTTGGTCACCAGGAACGGAAATTCATCCGTTACGTCCACTCGCACAAAGTACTGCTCATCCACGTCCGTAGTGCGGTTCGTAAAGGTGAAAATAACCTCCAGTATTTTGCGCGTCCCACTCAGCGGAGAGAGCTGCACATTCACGCCGGTGAGCGAGCAGTTCTGCGCAAAGCACTCTGAGGCCTTGGAGTAGACAGCCTGGTATCGCATCGCCAGGTAGTTCAATGCGCGATGTTCATCTGTCGCGCCTGCATTGTCCGCCAGTTGCATCAGGCGGTCAAACAGCTCTTCCGCTGCCGGGGCAAAGTCTTTCACCGTAACCTTGTCAGGCTTCGGAATCGCCTTGACCAGTGCAGTCCGATCGAAGGAGTAGACCTGATCGAAGACCACGATAGGCACCATCAGCCCGTTGCACATATCCGGCGTGGCAATGCCCACTCTCGCGCCAATCACGACGTCCAGATCCAGCGGAGTGGGATTCGCCCGAATCGCGTCCACCAGCAGACTGTAATCGGCTGCATCTTTCGGGCGCAGGATATAGGTATCCATCCCTTCGATCGTCATGACCCAGCAGATCTGACGTACCAGGTAGCGACTCTCCGGCTTCGACAGCACGGCATGCAGCGCCTGGCGGTCAGTCAGCCCTGCGGTATCGCCCCGGCCCGTTGCCTGGGCAAACTCCTTTTCCAGCGACAGGCTAGGAAATCTCGGCTCGATGTGTCCGATTGCATAGATCCACGAGGGCGGTAACACCACGTTCGATGCTGCTGAAGGCGTTGTTCCACACGTAGAACACGATTGCGGAGAGACCGGCTGTACTGCTGAACTCGCTTGCGGCTGAGGTGCCACAGGCCCAGCAGACAACTGCGCCGGTATCTCTTGAACGTCACTTGAAAGTTGTTCCATGTATATCCCCTTTCTCTGCTATTCGCCACGCCTTCAACGAGAAAACGACATCCAGCGGTTCAAGGCGGCAGCCCGTTTTTCGCAGCCACCGCAAGGCTTGATTCCAACACTGTATGTCGTCTTCTTGATGAGATCGCCGAGGCCAATCTCTTCATTCACCAGAAATCCCGGTAGCCGCACCCGATGGCGCGGTTCTTCCGGCACTTCCACATCGTTTGCAATGGGTAACTCGACCTTCGTCGCAGATTCCCGCTTTTTCATGCAAATGCCTTCCAGTTCATCGTTGTGCCAAGGCCTCTCGCGCCGTCCAGGCATCCAGGACAGGGGGAGCGATGCTTCGCCGCGACCGGTTCTCGGATTGTGTAACTGCCTGCCTTATGCGAGCCGCGCCAACACCCCGAAACTCCGACCAAAGCAACGCAATCGTGCCTGTTACAAAAGGTGCAGCCGCGCTCGTTCCGCTTGAAGTCAGCGGTTTGTCGCCCGGCCCAAGACTCGTAATGTTCTCTGCAGGAGCAGCCAGCCCTCGCGTCCCAATCGAACGGCCCATGTTCGACTCCGCTGTAGGCCGCCCCTGCAAATCGCAGCCAATCACAGCAATCACCCATGGATGGCGCGTAACCGGCGAACTACCCACCGCGCCCTGATTGCCCGAAGCCGCAACCACCAGCACACCTGCCCTGCTCGCATAATCCAGTGCATCCTGCACCCGCCGTTCGCTTTGCGGAGAAGATTGCCCCAACGCCGCGCTCACATTGATCACGTTTGCGCCTGCCGCAATGGCGTCGTTGATCGCAGACGCCAATTCCTCCGCGGTGGCAGTGGGCATGGTACATTTACTTCCCGTGCACTCGGTAAAGATTGGCCGCACCATCAACGTGCATCCGGGACAGATCGCCGGCGCGACCGAACCCCGTCTCGCCGACAAAATCCCCGCCACGTAAGTCCCATGCAGGCAAGCAAGACTGTCGAGATAGCTGCAGCCCGTCTTGTTCTTTCCTTGAATGTCGCGAATTTTGGTTCCCGCAAGATCCCGATGATCCGTCGCAACAGGGCCGTCAATCAAGCAAATCACGACCTCAGGCCTCCCGGTTGAGAGCTCCATAAGACGGTCTAATTTGACGAGTTGAAGAGGCAGCATCGATCCTCTGCTTTGAGTCCGAGACCTTTTCGCCACAAACGCACGCGGGCAGATGAACCGCCGGCATCATCTCTCGGGATCGAGACAAGACAGTGCGGCAACCTTTGGTCGACTCATTTGTCAGTAGCGAAACTGGGAATTGTCAGCGTAGCTCAGCGTCTGCAGTTTCGTTCGGGGTTACGAAGTTTTCGAGATCGCGCCATCTACGTGATGGTTTTATTGCGATGAGAATCACCGGGCTTCAGCAGACCGGTGGAACAGGCGCTGGATTTCGCCTGGAGCAGAACACCCATCCAGCAATTGCCGGTCCTTATACAAGCGCGTCACCGGCATTGTCAATTCTTGTTTCGGAAGCGCACCTGGCGCCGCCACGAAGGAATAGTGTACCGTCGATCGATATCGTTTCAAATTAAATTCCCTTCGCCACACCAGCTCACTTCGAGTGCGTCAACTCCGCTGCAAAATTACCCGCACATCGTTATCGAGTCGCGCCCTAATCCTCTCGGGGAGTAATCTGTTAAGACTATGAGTTTGAACTCACAACCGCCCCGCGTGAACCTGGTGCAAGCCCCCGGATATCGCGATACCTATGCCAACAGCGTCCAGATACGCGTGAGTGTCTGGGACTTCCACCTCGTCTTCGGCCAGGCCAATTCTGAATCTCCCGACCAGCTCAGCATAGAGAATCACCAGGGCATCTTCCTCAGCCCACAGCAGGCCAAGGCCCTCTGGAACGTGCTCGGTCAAAATCTCGCTCAGTACGAGCAGGCCTTCGGAGAACTCAACCTCGAGCCTCAGGTTCCCAACTTCCCTCAGGGCGTCGTCAACTAAAAATCTGTGCAACGGCCCGTGCCTCGCCAGTCCCGCGCCCTCAGGAATCCCATGAGTCAGCTATCTGCATTGATCCCAGCCATTGCCCGGCGAGGTTCCTCGAATCTCGACGACCCCGACAATGTCGGCCAGGCAGATTCCCCACGGCCGGGCGAAAACTCCACGACTCCGGCCCGCAAACATCTGGCTTCAGGATTCCGCCTCATCCCAGGTCCCGACTCTCCGATGCCGTTGTGGATGATCTTCCCAGTCATCTTCGTCCTCCTCTATGTCAGCCACTGGAGCTTGCTGCGTCTGCCCTACTACTGGGACGAAGCAGGCTACTATATTCCGGCCGCATGGGACTTCTTCCGCACCGGCTCGCTCATCCCCATCTCCACAGTCACCAACGCCCATCCGCCGCTGCCCTCTATCTATCTCGCGCTCTGGTGGAAGCTCTGCGGCTATGTTCCCTCAGTCACGCGTGAGGCGGTCCTCATCGTCGCGTCCTTCGGCCTTCTCGCCGTCTGGCGCCTCGCTATCCGTCTCAACGGAAAAGGTCTGGTCGCCTTCTGGACTGTGCTACTCACCGGCCTCTACCCCATCTGGTTCACGCAAAGCTCTCTTGCCCACGCAGATATCTTCGCCGCAGCCGCAACGCTCTGGGCTCTCGTCTATGCTCTTCCCGATGAGATCCGCAAACCCGGTGGCCGCGGCATCTGGCAAGCGGTTCTCTGGTTCTCAGTCGCTGCGCTCGCAAAGGAAACCTCAGTCATCACGCCACTCGCGCTCGCCGGCCTCGAACTTGGCCTCGGCTTCCGCAAGCCTGCCGCAATCCGCCGCCGCAGCTTCATCCTCTGCGGTGCCTATCTCTTCTGCCTCATCCCGCTGGCAGCCTGGTACGCCTACCACTACTCGCGAACCGGCTTCCTCTTCGGGAATCCCGAATTCCTTCGCTACAACGCCTCTTCGACCCTCACACCCCTCCGCTTTCTCGCCGCCTTCGGCCACCGCATTCTGCACCTGACGGCCCACATGAATCTCTTCGTGCCCGTGCTCTGCACCGCAGCGGCCATGGTGCTCGATCCTCGCAAAGACGAGGCCGGCGCCACCCCGCCTCGTGTCAGCTTCACCGCGCAGGCCCGCATCTACGTATTGCTCCTCGCCAATGCGATCGCCTTCTCAATCCTCGGCGGAGCATTGCTCACCCGCTACCTGCTGCCGATGTATCCTCTGATACTGCTCGTTGCGGTCTCCACCTTTCATCGCCGCGTCCGTTACTGGCAGCTGCTCACGACCTTCTCAGCCGCAGCATTCCTCGTCGCACTGTTCATCAATCCGCCTTATGGTTTCGCGCCTGAAGACAACCTGAGCTACGCCCACGTAATCCGCCTGCATCTTCAGGCCATCCATCAGTTGGCAACCCGATATCCCGGCTCAACGGTCCTCACCGCATGGCCCGTCAGCGACGAGCTCACCCGCCCCGAACTCGGCTACATCCGAACTCCTTTCGATATCGACCGCATAGAAGACTTCACCGCCCCGCAAATCGCCCGTGCCGCCCAAAATCCCACAGGCTTCTCAACGGCCATCGTCTTCTCCACCAAAGACGAACCCAACGCACTTCCGTTCCGCATCGGGACCCAAGCTGTCGAGGAGAAGTACTTCGGTCTCCATCATGATCTCTCCCCATCCGCCATCGTCCGCCAGCTTGGCGGCGATGTCGTCTGGCAGCAATACAGCGACACGGAGTGGGCTGCGCTTATCCGCTTCCAGCGCGCAGTCGAGGCCCACCAGAGCCATGCACCATAACAGCAAACCGCTTTCTATACGATTTACATTGCTGTAACGATCGACCGGCTTTCGTTCCTTAGACTTAGTTGCTATGGTCCTTGACGCTCCACTACAAGTTGAAATCAAAGAAGGCCGCGAGCCCGGCACCCGCATCGTCGTGCTGAACGGTCCACTGACACTACGCAACATCTTCACGCTCCAGGCAGAGCTTCGCGCCCAGCCCGAGCCAACCCTCTCCATCCTCGACCTCACCGGCGTCCCGTATATGGATTCCGCCGGCATGGGCCTCGTCATCAACCACTTCGTCCATTGCCAGAACTGCGGCAAAAAGATGATCGTCGTTGGGGTCAGCCCGCGCGTGATGGAGCTCTTCAAGATGACTAAGGTAGACACAGTCATCGCCCAGGCCCCTTCTGCCGAGGCAGCAGAAGCGGCGAACTGATCGCAGTCCGCTAAAGCGCACAGCGGGCTAACTTGCTACCTTGCTAATAGCGAGGTTCCCATGCTTGAATCCGTCAACAGTTATCCCTACGAAACCCGCCTCAACATCCTCTATCCGCACCTCACCGTCATCGACGAGAAAGCCCTGTCGGACGCCTGCGAATACAAGTGGTTCAACCAGACCCTCTGCAAGGTCAATGACTCCGTGGTTCGAGTCGCCATCATCGAAGGTGAATACCACTGGCACAAGCACGACAACGATGACGAATTCTTCTACGTCCTCGAAGGCGAACTGCTGATCGATCTGGAAGACCGTACTGTCTCGCTCGCCCAGCGACAAGGCTTCGTCGTCCCCCGCGGAATCCTCCACCGCACCCGCGCCCCGCAGCGCACTGTGATGTTGATGATCGAGAACGCCGGCATCATCCCCACCGGCGACTAGCACGTGTAAACGCCTATAATCACCGTGTCGTGACCTCATTTTTCGTATATCGCCATCTGCGCGCCATTCTATTTGCGGCGCTTACAGCAATCCTCGTCCTGACGATCCCGCAGGCCCGCAGTCAGGCGAACGCAGGCGCAGGCCGCATCCTCCTGGTCCTGCCCTTCGATAACCTCACGTCTCCCGCTACCACCGCAACCTCCGGCCAGCCCACCGACCCTACGAGCATCGACTGGATTCGCGAAGCCGCCCCCGAAATCCTCAACGCTCGCTTCGCCTCGGCGGGTTTCCTGCCCCTCGGTCGAGAAGATCGTCTCTACGCATTCGACCACCTCGGCCTGCCCGAGGGCCTGCAGCCCAGCCGCGCCACCGCGCTCCGCCTTGCTCAGACCCTCGACGCCAACTACATCCTGATCGGCAGCTACAACGTCGTCGGCCCCACCCTCACCTTGAAGTCACGCATCCTCGACGTCGACAAACTCCACCTCTCCGACGAGCTCTCCGTGTCCGGTGAACTTTCCCAGCTCATTCCCCTGCTCAATTCCCTCGCCTGGCGTCTCACCCGCAAACTCGACCCGGCATTCAACGTCGCCGAAGAGACCTTCCGCGCCGCCGGAGCTCGCCTCCGCCTAGACGCCTTCGAGCAGTACGTGCGCGGCCTTACCGAGCGCGATCCCGCCGAGCGCCTTCGCCATCTCAAAAAAGCCACCGACCTCAGCCCTGAATTCACCGAAGCTTGGCTGGCCATGGGCAAGTTGCAATTTGCCAACCAGCAATATGAAGAAGCCGCCGTCTCCTTCGAAAAAGTCACACGCGGCCCCAGCGTCGACGACCCCTCAGAACTGGAAGCAGCCTTCTATCGCGGCCTCTCGCTGATGTTCTCCGGCAACTATTCCCGAGCCGAGGATGCCTTCGGTGCAGTCGCCCGCATGCTTCCGCTGCCCGAAGTCGTAAACAACCAGGGCGTAGCCATGAGCCGCCGCGGACACGACGCCGTCCCGCTCTTCCGCCAGGCCGCTGCCGGCGACCCCACCGACGCCGACTACCAGTTCAACCTCGCCCTGAGCCTCCATCGCCACGGAGACAACGCCGGAGCAGTCACTGCAATCGAGCAGAGCCTCAAGCTGCGCCCCAATGACAGCGAGGCCAAAGCACTGCAGGACGCATGGAAAAGCCCCTCAGACAAGGCGCCAACAACCGACGCCCTTGAGCGCATCAAGCGCACTTACAACGGCGCAGCCTTTCGTCAGGCCGGCATTATGCTCGACCAGGTAGAGGCAGCCCGTCTTGCCGCCTTGCCCGGCCCCGAGCGCGCGGCCCGTCTCTCAAAAACTGCCCGTGAAAAGCTCGACCGCGGCCTGCTGCTCGAGGCCGAGCGCGAATATCAAGCCGCCATCGCTGCCGACGACCGCAGTGCCGACGCTCATGCCGGCCTCGCCCAGGTCCGCGAGCGCGTTGGCGACACCGACGGCGCCCGCAAAGAAGCCAAAGCCGCGCTAGACCGCCAGCCCAACGCCGATGCGAACCTGGTCCTCGCCCGCCTCGACCTCGCCGCCAATCAGCTGGAAAAAGCCCGCGATGAAGCCGCCGACGCAATCAAAATCGACCCCTCAAATCGCGCCGCCAAAGACCTTCACCACGCCATCGAAACCCGCATAGAAAGCCAGTCCGGAGCAAACACCAAACCTGCCACTCCCCCCGGGACCTCGAACCCCTAGGCTTTCTCCATGCTGGCTGTTAACTCAATATTTTCTGACTTGAGAAAGAAAATCCCCTACAGCACCCTATACTGGCCAGATCGAGGCGAGCGAACCCCATGTCTGTCCTCAACATCTTCAGCCCCGGCGTCGTAATCAGTTCTCATAACACGACGCAGTTTGTTCCCAACCCATGGGCGACTAAAGCCAAGCCGGCAACTGACGCCTGGGTCCAGACCGCGATCAACGTCCTCGAAATATGGGACACCGCCGCGCTGGTAGCATTCGGAATCATCGAATTCGAATCGCTCGATGAGCACGGCCATACGCAAACCAAAAAGTTCGGGAATATCCACGATCTCCCGCACGTAAATCTCTCATCCATGCCAACCCGATTGTTCATTCCGAAGATGGTGTCCGTCACATTGGCCTTTATTCCGCTCAATGTCGGCGCAGTCGGCGAAGTCACAATCTTTCAGTGGGGATAAATCATGGGCCAATCCACCGACAGCACAATCAAGTCCACCTCACGCGCCTATATCGTCTACGACAAGGCCACCGGGGAGATCGCCCTCGTTCACCATGCAATCACCTTCTCTAATGGCTTGCAACCAGCGGAGAAGCCGGAAGCTGCTGCCCTTCGCCTCTCCGGAGCTCCAAACGCTGCGAACTATCTGGTGCTCGACGCCGATGCGGCGGAGGTGAACAAGCTTACCCCCATCCAGGTCGACATAACGAATCACAAGGTGATTCCAAAGATCAAAAAGTAGCGACTCGTAACGCCTTTGCCCTCGCAGGCTCTCGCGTCGCCACGAACGCGCTCACATCATCTACAGCCCGGTTCGTCACATGACCCTTGCCGCTCTCCGTATGGTCCTCTATTGTTTCCCGCATGTATCCCTCCATCCAACTTCGCCTGTCCGCCGGGATCGTCCTGCTCTTTCTCTCCGCGTCGCACCTCGCCGCCGCACAGGACATTCGCAGCACTGAGCCAAACGCCCCCGCATCCCAGAGCTTTGCGCTCACTGACACCAGAGATCTCTTCGCACAGGACGTGAAGGCCGAAGCCGTCGAATATAAAGGCCGTCGCGCCGTTCGTTTGACCACAGAGGCCGAGTCGGGATTCGCCTTCGTCAACGCACCGCAGTTTCACGACGGCACTATCGAGTTCGACATGGCAACCAAGGTCAACATGCCTCCCGGTGTAAGAATGCCTGGCTTCACCGGCATCGCCTTTCGCGCGCGCCCCGACGGCTCGCACTACGAAATGTTCTATCTCCGGCCCGGCAACGCGCGTGCGGACGATCAGGCCATGCGCAATCACTCCGTGCAATACACAGCCGAACCCGGCTACGGCTGGGAGCATCTTCGGCGCCAGTGGCCCTTCATCTACGAGGCCTACGCCGATATCGCGCTGGAAGAATGGATCAAGGTCAAAATTGAAGTACACGGCCGCCATGCCCGCCTCTATCTCAACGGCTCCGCAAATCCCAGCCTCGTCGTCGACGGCATGAAAGGCGAAGACCTCCAGGGCTCCATCGCCCTCTGGGCCTACACGCGAGAAGACTCCTACTTCTCCAACCTCAAAATCACCTACGCAAAACCTGAGCCTATCCAGAACGGTGGAGACGCAGCCGGCACCTGGGACGTGAAGTACGCAAGCGACGCTGGCACCTACACGGGAACTATGAAGCTGGTCCGCCAGAACAACACCCTCATCGGTATCTGGTCAGGCGACTTCGGCCCCGATCAAACCATCAGCGGCGTATGGCGCGACGGCTATATAGAACTCACCTTCGGCGGCACTTGGCACGAGCAATCCGGCACCGTAGCCGCCACCCTCGCCGGTTGGATCGATGGCGATACCGCAAAGGGCAGAATGAAAGTAGAAGGCCGAGCCGACGGCCGATGGACCGCGGAACGAAAGAAATAGTCCGGAAGAAATAGTCCGAAAAAAAATAATCCGCGACTCTCAAACTCCGGCAGTGGGTCCGTTTGAGTTCTTTCTGCTTTTGTTCTTACTAAGAATCACCTTTCCCGTTTCCACGAAATCTACTTCTGAACCCAACGCCGAATTACTTTCGGATGGCCGACCACTCGGGAGGTGGTGATGAGAAGAGCGTTTCTCGTTACTACTAGACCTTTCGGCGCACAAGTTATCGTCAATGAGTGCTAAGCCCTGTTGGCAACCGTTGACATTAAATTCCGCACTTTGCCGTCCGAGAATTTCGTTCTGCAATCGCATGGACGCAACAGTCGCTGGATGCAGTTTGCGCTCAAGCGTCAACTCGCGATTGTGGCCGGAGCCCATGGACTCCTAAACACACGCCTTGACCTTCTACACGTTCGAGTGTATATGTAGAAGGAATAGGCATGAAGACTGAAAACAGGTTCGATCTCCCGCAGGGTACTCTCGATCTCCTCATCATGAGGGTTGTCGCGCTCGGCCCCATTCACGGCTATGCCATCGCGCAGAGGATTCAGCAAATGTCTCGCGAGGCCTTGCAGGTCCAACAGGGGTCGCTTTATCCCGCTCTCCATCGCCTTGAATACAAAAAGCTGCTCGCCTCGAACTGGCAGCCGTCTGAGACGGGCCGTGAAGCCAAGTTCTACGAGCTTACCGCCAAAGGTCGAACGCATCTCCAGGCCGAGACCGAGAACTGGAAACGCCTCACCGACGTGGTCGGCCTCATTCTTAAGGGAACACTGGAGGGAATTTCATGAGTTGGCTGCACCGATTGTTCGCGCGCAGACACATGGAGCGTGATCTGGACAAAGAACTCCGATTTCACTTCGAGTCGCAGGTCGTCGACAAAATGCGATCGGGCATTTCCGAAACCGAAGCCCGTCGGCTCACCCGTCTGGAGTTTGGAGGCATCGAGCAGATCAAAGAGGATTGCCGGGAGAGCCGCGGAACAATGTGGCTCGAATCGATTGTTCAAGACGTTCGCTACGGCCTGCGACAACTTCGAAGATCGCCCGGCTTCACCTTCATCGCCATCCTCTCTCTCGCGCTGGGCATCGGGGCGAACACTGCCATCTTCACGCTGCTCAACGCGATCCTGCTGCGCCCGCTTCCGGTCCAGAAGCCCAGCGAGTTGCTTCTATTCGGGGATGGCCAGGCGCAGGGCAGCACCCACTCAATTCCCGACGGAAACACGAGACTGTTCTCCTATTCCCTCTTTCACGATTTTCGCCAGAAAGATACTTCGTTTTCGGGAATCGCCGCGGTAGACAGCAACCAGTTTGCGACCAAAGCGTCGATTGGCGGAGCTGCATATCAAACGACCCACGTCGATCTTGTCTCCGGCAGTTACTTCTCCGTTCTTGGCGTACCGGCGTTTCTGGGCCGAACGATTGGCGAATCCGACGATAGCGCAGACGGCGCGGGTCCGTTCGCCGTAGCCAGTTACTCCTGGTTCCAGCGGCAATTCAATGGCGACCCATCCGCGCTTGGTAAAACCATTCGCATCCAGTCACACGACTACACGCTGGTCGGCGTTGCCCGGCCCGGCTTCTACGGATACACGGTGGGCCAATCGACTGACCTGTGGATTCCGCTTTCGATGGAGAAGGCGTTCTCTCGTCCCGGTTGGAACGAACTCGGGGATAGATTCTTTCAGTCGCTCTATCTCATCGGTCGTCTGAAACCCGGCGTGACCGCAATCCACGCGAGCGCCGAAACAAATCAGCTATTCAAGCAGATTCTCGGCAGCTACCTCGGGTCTCAACCTCCGCAAAAGCAACTCGATGATATTGCACACGCCAGTATCCAACTGAATCCAGGAGGCCGTGGAGTTTCTTACCTGCGTTATGCGTTCTCGGTGCCGCTCGAAATTCTGATGGCCATTGTGGCGCTGGTGCTTTTGATTGCCTGCGCGAATATCGCGAACATGCTTCTGGCCCGCGGCATAGCGCGAACGCGTGAAGTCGCGGTGCGCATGGCACTGGGCGCATCGCGTCGCCGGATTGTGTTGCAACTTCTCACGGAGTCGCTATTGCTTGCTTTTCTGGGAGCGGCGGCCGGTGTGGCGCTGGCATGGAAGGCGAGCGTTGTGCTGCTGAGCATGGCCACGCCCGGCCCCAATCCAGTTCCGTTGAATCTGAACCCCGACATGGCCGTGCTCGGATTTACGCTAGGGGCCGCGGTGGTAACGGCGCTTCTGTTCGGCATGTTGCCGGCATTCCGGGCGGCGGGGCTTGAGTTCACATCTGCACTCAAGGACGGGCGTGGCAGTTCTTCTTCCACAACGCGTGGCGCCCTGGCCCGATCGCTTATCGTCGGACAGATTGCGATTTCTGTCGTACTGCTGGTTGTCGCCGGGTTATTCGTGCGCAGTCTCATTCACTTGTCTGACGTTGACACAGGTTTCGACAAGCACAACGTCCTCGTCTTTTCTCTCGACTCAAGCACGGCCAATCTGCCGCATGGAACTGCGGGAGAGATACGCTCTGTCCAGGTACAGGAGCAGATCGAAGACCGAGTGCAGGATATCCCCGGCGTCCAGGCCGATGGCTTTGCTTTCTTCACTTTCAATCAAGGCGGATGGACCGACGAAGTTCTCTTCCAGGGTATCCCGCGGACACAAGCAAATGGCGGCGAGGTCTTCTTCAACATCACCGGCAAGGGATATTTCTCCACTATGGGCATTCAGCTGGTCGAAGGCCGTCTCTTCAACGCTCAGGATACGCAGATGTCAAATAAAGTCGCGGTCATCAACGAAACCATGGCGCGTCGTTTCTTTCCGAATGGCTCGGCGATCGGACGCCGCTTTGGAATCGGAGAGACTCCGGATCATCCTGGCGAGAAGGAGGTGATCGGCGTGGTTAAGGATGCCAAGTACACTTCACTCAACGAAGGCATGCTGATGGCGGCCTATTTTCCCTGCACCCAGAACCCCGGCTTCTTCGGCAACTTCGCCGTACGCTATGCCCCCGGAGCAAACCGGCAGGAGATCATCTCACGAACGCGCCGTGCTATCGCTGAGATCAACTCGAATATTCTGGTCAATAACGTTAGTAGCCTGGAAGAGCAGGTAGATGACTCCATCGCGACGCAATCGCTGATTGCCCGGCTTTCGAGCTTCTTTGGAATCATTGCTGTTTTCCTGGCTTGCATCGGCATCTACGGCTTGCTTTCATACTCCGTAGCCCGCCGTACAAGTGAGTTTGGCATTCGTCTTGCCCTCGGGGCGCGATCTCACATGCTGCTTTGGATCGTCATGCGTGAATGCATTCTTCTTTTGGTTCTCGGACTTGCGCTCGGTGTACCCGCCGCCGTGAGTTCTACACGCGTTCTCAAGACCCTGCTCTACGAATTAAGTCCCCTCGATCCGACGGCTATCTCCATCGCAATCGCCTCCGTTACTGTAATGACCATTGCCGCGGCGTGGGTACCCGCAAGGCGCGCCACCAAGATCGACCCGATACAAGCCTTGCGCACCGAATAGCCGCAAAAAAACCGTGCTGACTCCCGGTGTCGATGAGCCATCCCGATGATTTGGCCTTGATTAGTGGTAAATCGCCGAGTCACTCATCTAGGCTAAATTAGTAATAGAAAGTCGGCATGTGGGAAGTGATCCGTATAAGCCTGAGTGAGGGGTAATCCAGAAGCAATCTGTGGGAGTGCCTGAAAAATCGTGCTTTCTGTAATGATTGCTATTCCAAACAAACCCACTACCAAAACTCCCGCGAACTAGCTCCATGATCCGGAACAGGCAGATAATAGAAGCTGCGCCCGATCACCCACGAGCGATCGCGGCCCTCCGTACAGGAGCAGCCAATGAAGCACCTTTCGCGCTCAGCCTTCGCATTCGCAATCACAGCCATCCTCACGATCCTGTCGCCCTTCGCCTCGGCTGCCCCAGCCCCGCCCATCGTCTACCGCATTGAGATTCGCGACACCATTCAGCCGGTTACCGCAGCCCGACTCCAGCGCGCCCTGGAGGTCGCCAATCGCGATCACGCCGCAGCCCTGCTCGTCGACCTCGACACGCCCGGCGGCCTGCTCGACTCCACGCGTCAGATGGTCGGTGCGATCCTCTCCTCGCCCGTTCCGGTCATCGTCTACATTGCCCCCGCCGGAGCCCGCGCCGGCTCCGCTGGCTTCTTCCTGCTCGAAGCCGCCGACATCGCCGCCATGGCTCCCGGCACCAACGCCGGAGCCTCCCATCCCGTCCTCGCCTCGGGCACCCCCGACGACACCATGAAGCAGAAAATGGAGAATGACGCAGCTGCCTTCATGCGCTCCTACGTCGGCCGCCACGGACGCAACGCGCAAGCCGCCGAGGAAGCCGTCCGCAGTTCCAAGTCTTTCTCCGCCGATGAGGCCATGAACGAGAACGGACAGCACCTGATCGACCTTACTGCCATTAGTGACTCTCAACTCATTGCCGCCCTCGACGGCCGCAGCATCACCCGCACCGATGGCTCCGGGAAAACCTACAACCTCACACTGCATCTGCAAAACGCGCAGATCGTCACCCTGCCGCCCACTGTGCGCGAACAGGTCCTTGACTACCTCGCCAACCCCAACCTCGCCCTGCTCCTACTCGTCGGCGGCGCCATGCTCATCTATCTCGAATTCAACATCCCCGGCACCATTGTCCCCGGAGCCATCGGAACCGTCCTTGTACTGCTCGCCGCCTTCGGCCTCGACATGCTGCCGCTCCGCCACACCGCGCTGCTCCTGCTCCTCGCCGCAGTCGTGCTCATACTCCTTGAAATGAAATTCCCCAGCCACGGCGCTCTCGGCGGAATCGGCATCCTTTGCCTCGTGCTCGGAACCCTCACTCTCGTCGACGCCCCCATCCCCGAGCTGGGCATCCAGCCCATCATCGCCATAGCCCTCTCACTCGGCTTCGGACTCATCACTCTCTTCCTCGTTCGCCTCGCCATGCGCGCCCGCCTCAACAAATCCCTGATTGGCCCCGCAGCCCTCGTCGGCTTCACCGGCACAACCATGGAACCTCTCCACCTCGGCGATGTGGATCACCTCGGCCACATCCTCGTCCAGGGCGAAATCTGGCAAGCCACTTCCCCCGAATCAATTCCCGAAAAGTCTCCCGTCCGCGTTACCGGCTTTCACGGAGATGTTCTTGAGGTGCAACCGGCGATGCATAGCAGCTCTTCGCCTGCATCCTGACTGAATCATGCTGCAGCTGTATGTCCTTCTTCGCAGAAACGGGAAAGGGCCACCGCATGCGCGATGGCCCTTTCCCGTTCTGGGGGTGAATCCTCGAACAGCTTATTCCGCTTGAATGCTCGCCATCTGGTAGTGCTCCAGACGGTGCGTCTTGTTAAGGTTAGGCGACTTCACCACGCCGTACCGCACCGCGCTGAGAACATACTGCTGGTTTTGTCCTTCAAACCTCAGTACCGCCCTGGTATCTGTCGGCTTGGCATCGTTGGGCTGGGCAAGCCAGGTAAAGCTCTCTTTGCCATCCTTGCTGGTCAATGTCATCAGGTTGTGAAAAACATCACGATCCAACTGATAGTGGCCCGCCGGGCAGGCCTTGCCGCCGACCGTAAAATTGAAGGGAACATTGAAAGATGCCGCTGCCATCGCGGGCGTAGTCACTAAAGCTGCTGCCGCCGCAATTACCGGCGTCAGGACAAGATAACGAAGCATATTACGAAACCTGGGTCGCATGGATGTCTCCTCCTACACCTGCGACACTAGCTGTTCGCAAAACTAAATGTGTTAAGTTCCCATCCAGAAATCGTCAAGCTTTTCTGCCACTCTCAGCACAAAGATGAAGCAGATGGGCGCGTATCTCATCTTCAGCCTGCATCCGCTCTGCCCCGCTGAGCTTTCCTGCAACCTGCAGTGCATGTTCGAGCAGCTCCCCTGCTTCTGTGCAAGCCTCGCGCTGCTCCGCGTGCCGAGCCGCGGAACGCAGCGTGTCAGCAGCGAGCCGCCAGTCTTCGGCGCATTCATAGTGGAGGGCCATCTCTCGCGCCACGCTCGCCTCACGCCCCGCAAACAACTGACCGAGTCGCGTTGCAATACGCACATGCCGCTGCGCTCTGCGGGTCGAGGTCTGCCTCTGGTAGAGCGCTTCACGGTACAGCCCGTGCGCAAACACATAAAAGGCCGAGCGCGAGCCGTCGGGGAGTTCGTCTTGACCAGCGCGCTCCACAAAATACAGCCTCCGCGCCATCTCGTCGCAGGCCTCTTCCACCGCGGCTGCATCTTCGTCGAGGGCCGCCGCCACCGCCCAGGCAGGAAAGGCAATTCTCATCAGGCTCCCGGCCTCGAGCAGCCTCTGCTCGCCCGGACTCAGCCGCTCCATCTCCAACTCGATCATCTGCGCCAGCCCGTCGGGAACGCTGGCCTCCATCTCCTCAAAAGAAACACGTAACTGCCATCGCGCCGTGTCATCGGCTCTCTCCCGCTCAACAAATCGCTGTGCGATCAGGTGTTCAAGAATTGTGAGCACAAACAGCGGATTACCCTCTGAATGCCGATGCACAAAATCCGTAAGCCCCGCAGGCTCCGCCTCCTGGCGCAGCTCTCTTCGCACCAGTTCGCCGACGGCCGACCTCGGTAGTGGACCAAGTCCAATCTCTGCACACAGCCGCCGCATGAGTAAGTCCTGTCTGAGCCCCTTCACCTGGTGGCTCAGATCCCGTGGGCTATACGTCGCCAGCACCATCAGGCTTGCCCGCGCTCGCCTTCGCGCCAGCGCCGAGATCAGCTGCAAGGTTCCATCATCTGCCCAGTGCAAGTCTTCAAAGATGAGCACCAGCGGCTTATCTGCTGCGATTTCCTCTAACGCGGCGCACAGGTCTCCAACTCTGGGTTCCTGCAATGCGACCCGTGAAGCTTCTCCCTCTCGTCCCAGCATCGCTAACCATTCCGGAGCCATCCGCGCTAGCACGTTGCACGCCCGCTCGCCTACGGGTGAAGCGCAAAGCTCCCGGAGCGCTTCCATCACCGGGTAGTGCGCTTCCTTCGAGCCAAATCCTTCCACGCACTGGCCGCGCACCACAGAAATATCGAACGAAGCTATTGCCCATTCGCAGAAAGCATCTGCCAACGCCGATTTCCCGATTCCCGCCTCGCCCGTAACCAGGACAACGGCGCGCTGTCCGCGCATAAATTGCTCTGCATGCCGCTGCAAACGGAATAACTCCTCATCCCTGCCAACAAGCCGCCGCGCAGGAATGTCCGCCGGTTGATCCTGCTTCGCGGGCTTATCACTTTGATCGGTTACGGGGGCAACAAAACGATACCCACGCTTCGGCAATGTTTGAATAAACCGCGGCCGCTCAGCGTCATCTCCCAGCAGCCTGCGCAGATCCAGCATGTACGTCCGCAGCACCTGCGGCTGAACATAGGTCTCAGGCCACACCGCATCGAGCAGTTCGTCATGGGTCACAAGCCGGTTCGGATTTTCCACCAGATGCCGCAACACCGCAAACGGCTTCGGAGGAAGATCGATCTGCGCCCCGTTCCGCCACAGGCACATATTGGACGTATCGAGCACAAAGGATCCAAAACACTTCATTCCATCAGCCCCGTCGCGAACCTTGACTATGGTTGTTGAAGCACGCAGCCTTCCATTCCCTGCAATCCCGATCTCTCACCAGGCCTTGAGCTTGTCCATGCAGCAGGCCTGATTGTGTGGATGCACTGTCCGCTCGCGGACAGTGCTGTCCCTCAGTGAACGTTTTCTTGCCCGAACCGCGGCCCGCCTGCTGTTCACCCCTACGTGGAACCGCGGCCGGCCGTTCCTGTCGCGGGTATACCGAAGTAATCCCTGAATCAATAAGACAGATCACCCTTCTGAACAGATAGCGCAGCTCGTCACATCTTCTTGACATGATACTATTTTCAAAATACCCTTAGTGAGTATAGTTTATGGTTCATCCGCGTCCTCGCCGTCACCAGCCAACAGGAGCCGTCATGAGCGTCTTCCAGCGCATCTTCTTCCGCAAACGTATCTATGCCGATCTCTCTGGGTCCATGCAGGAGCACCTTAGCGAGAAGATCGAAGATCTGATGCGCGATGGCATGTCTCACTCCGATGCCACGCGAACTGCCCGACGGGAATTCGGCAACTCGGGTCTGCTGGAACAGCGTAGCCGCGAAGTCTGGCAGTGGCCCAGTCTTGAAAACTTCCTGGCTGACATCCACCTCGCTTTACGTCAACTAAGAAAATCCCCCGCCTTCACTGCTGTCGCCCTGCTCATGATCGCCTTCGGAATCGGAGCCAGCACTGCCGTCTTCAGCATCGTCGACTCCCTGCTTCTGCGGCCCTACGCCTTCCAGAACCCTGATCGGCTAGTCGTCTGGCGAGAGGTCATCCAGGGCCTCATAAACCAATATCCATCC
>Ga0206964_10106_pt1 | contig 25261 bp, 29 predicted proteins | sample Alteio_BWOrgHeat_25_FD_152980 | JGI IMG/M metagenome (GOLD analysis project Ga0206964, IMG submission 152980) | Enriched cells from forest soil in Barre Woods Harvard Forest LTER site, Petersham, Massachusetts, United States -... | ecosystem: Environmental > Terrestrial > Soil > Temperate forest >...
CAGTTGCATTCCAACATCCGAGGTGTGGTTATAGTACTGGTTCAAAAAGAAGTCAGCTACACCATCCTTATTCAAGTCAATCGGGGTCGCTCCGTCCGGTACGAGTGTTACGTGTGTGGGAGTGTAGATAATCTTCGCCTCCGCCGGCATCTCCATCGCCATCATGGTCACGCCCGCAGCGCTAGCGGCGAGTGCATACATCGCAAGACGTCGCTGGGTGGGTTCGGAAAGGACAACTGGCTTACGAAGCAGGGAACGTTCTTTCATGACGCCATCCTTCGGGGCGATGATTATCCGCTGAAAATCTCCCCGGCGTCAACTGTTGTTAAACAGGCCATTGCACTCGTTGGCTGGCCCACCTTTGCGGTCTTGGCAAAGGTGGGACTCATGAAACCTGTTTCGTGATTTGCCAGACTCCACAGATTGACTGGTGCAAGAAGGCTATGACGGCCGAATTCGACGTTCCCACCTTTACAAAAAACGTAAAGGTGGGCCAGCCCCGATTCTGGAATAACCATCTGGCGTTTCGACATCTACGAAGGACTGGTGTCCTGTGAAGATCCAACGGCTCCCGAGACAATGGGGTCTCAGATGATCGTGATCACGGCTCCTGAGGCCGCATTCCAGGCGAAGGCGGAATAGAAAATAATGATTTCCCTTGCGACCGGGGCAAGCCCTTTTGAAGCCTTAAACAGTCTTAGCAAAGCGCATGCGGTAGTGATGAACGGATTCTTCCGTGATAATGAATCCCAGCCGCTCGTATAATAACCGCGCTGCTGTATTGGGTTTCAAAACGGAAAGGACAACCCCACACTTCTTTGCATGTGCATCGTTGAGTATTTGACGGGTGATGGCTGTCCCAAGGCCCTGTCTTTGACAATCGGGCACTATGCAAAGTGTATGAAGTTCAATATCCTGATTGCGTTCAACGGTCATAAGAAAGCCCACGCTGGCGCCGTTACGCTCGATAATCCGTGTGTGTTGGAATTGAAGCTGTTCGCGAAACTGACTGCGCTCTTTGGCTTCATCCCAAAATCCACGAGCAGCCGTGATATGCATACGCATGGTTTGCAGGAACACATCTTCGAGAAAAACGCTATCCTCGACCACTGCTTGGCGTGTGCTTAACATAAACTCCAATATAATTTTCAACACCGCTCCGGCACGCACTGTTCCCCAAAACCTCTGTTACCAGGCACAGTATCTACGGGTTTTTCCCCTGACAACAATCCTTGACTCCTAACTCGATAAAATACATTATCGCGTTTAAACAGTCCGGGCGGTGTAGGGTCAGATCTCGTCCCTATGCGTGAAGAAGCGTTGACTCCCGCCAAGTTTGAGAAACTAGCCAAGCACAAAAACCCCGCAGCCCTACGAATAGATCCCAGGCGCCTCATGTCCAAGCTTCTGCACGTACTCAACGTATGATCCAGGATAAACAGTGGGATTGCGGTCGGTGCCGCTCTCGCCGCCCAGTTCCAGCACTCGTGAGCCGAGACCGCGAAGGAACATGCGGTCATGCGATACGAAGATCATGGTGCCTTCAAAGTCTTTCAGGGCGGCCACCAGCATTTCCTTGGTCGCAAGATCCAGGTGATTGGTAGGTTCGTCGAGCACCAGAAAGTTCGGCGGGTTGTAGAGCATGCGCGCTATGGCCAGCCGCGACTTTTCTCCGCCAGAGAGTGCGCGGATCTTCTTATCTACATCTTCGCCGGAGAACTGGAATGCCCCCGCCAGGTTCCGCAATGATCCGAGACCGTCCTGGGGAAAATCCTGTTGCAACTGTTCGATGACGGTGAGATCGGGATTGAGCACGTCCAGCGACTGTTGCGCGAAGTAGCCCATATACAGGCTGGCGCCGAGCCGCACGCTTCCGGCATCTGGAGCACTGGCTCCGGCAATCATCTTGAGCAGCGTGGTCTTGCCCGCGCCGTTTCTCCCCATGACGGCCCAGCGCTCTCCGCGGCGGATGGTGAGATTGAATCCTTCATAAATCACACGCGGGCCGTAACTCTTGTGCAGATTCTCAAGGACGGCCACCTGTTCGCCGGAGCGGGGCGGAACACGAAAGTCGAATTTCACGACCTGCCGTTTTTTGGGTAGTTCGATCTTCTCGATCTTGTCCAAAGCCTTAATCCGGCTCTGCACCTGGGCCGCTTTGGCGGCGTGCGTCCTGAAACGATCAATGAAGCGCTGCTCCTTGGCAAGCATGGACTGCTGCCGGGCGAATGCCGCCTGCTGATTGCTCTCTCGCACCGCCCTTTCGCGCTCGTAGAAGTCGTAGTCACCCGAGTAGGTGATGATTTCGCCGCCATCAATCTCTGCAATCTTTGAGACTAGACGATTCATAAACTCGCGGTCGTGCGAAGTCATCAGCAACGCGCCAGGAAATGACTTGAGAAACTGTTCCAGCCAGATGATGGATTCAATGTCGAGGTGGTTCGTCGGTTCGTCCATCAGCAATACGTCCGGCATTCCGAGCAGCACCCGTGCCAGCGCAACCCGCATTTTCCATCCGCCCGAGAGATCGCCCACGTCGCCGTCAATCTGATCGTCTTTGAATCCCAGGCCGTGGAGCACTTCACGGGCTTGCGATTCGAGCGCGTAACCGCCCAAATGCTCGTACTCCTCCTGAACGAGACCGAAGCGATCAAGGATGCGGTCCATGTCATCCGCCTTGTCGGGGTCGGACATTTCCCGCTGCAAGGCTTCGAGCTCGTGGTGTAGATCGCCGACGCGTCCGCTCCCTGCGATCGCTTCATCCAGAACCGAACGGCCCTGCATTTCCTCGACGTCCTGGCGAAAGTAGCCGATCGTCAACTTCTTGGGGACTGAGACCGCGCCCTCGTCGGGAGTTTCCTCGCCAACCACCATACGGAATAGCGTTGTCTTGCCCGCCCCATTGGGACCGACCAGCCCAACTTTTTCGCCGGGATTCAACTGAAACGAAGCATCCACGAAGAGCAACTGCTTGCCATACTGCTTATTGATGTTTGCGAAAGAGATCATTTTGAAGGAGCAACTCGCGGCACGCTGCCTCTTCCAGTGTAGCTTGGGCAGAAAATTACCGGCCAGCGTTGACACGTTGGGTTATTGAAGGTTTGCCCGTGATTCAGAAAGCGTGCAAACGCTCCACGCTTCCGAACAGGTGGAGCAATACCCCACGGGCTGTATGGTAAGCTTGAATGAGCGTTAGGGACGCTTCCGGTCCGCGGAAAGGGTAGAAGCCCACCTGCAGTTCAATCTGGTTTCGCGATACTTCTTTCAGCCCGGAATTGCGGACGGCGGGCACTCGATGAAAGGAGTTCGCAATGTCGAACCGAATCTCCCACGCCGCTCGCCTCCTTCCTGATCGCCCGAACATCCGTCACCTGAAGGATCAAGCTAAGGAACTATTGAATGCGGGTAATATTCGCGCTCTCTCCGATGCTCAGCTTCGAATCGCCCGTCAATATGGGTTCCCGAGTTGGCCCAAACTGAAAGCGCACGTCGATTCGCTTGAAGAAGCTGGACAGCTTAAGGATGCGATCGATCTTAACGATCTTTCCCTTGTCCAATCCATGATGTTGCGAAATCCGGCGCTGCATAAGGCTCCACTGGGCTATGCCAAGGACGGACCTCTTACCTGGGTGGCTGAATGTCGAGTACCGCGGGTACCACCGGATCGGACCCGTTTGGCCATAGCGAAATGGATGATCGAGGCCGGTTCAGACGTCCATCAGGGAGGCGATGCACCCCTGATGCGCGCCGCACTCGACAGCGAGCGAATTCCGATGATGGAATTGCTCGTTGCCCATGGTGCAGACGTGAACGCAGTATGGCATGGGGACTATCCCATTATCTTTGCCGCCTGCGAGACGCTCAACCCCATGACCCTGCGCTGGCTGTTAGAGCATGGCGCAGATCCCAATTGTGGGAGCGAGGCGAAATGGAAGTCACGAGGCATTCCTCACCCAAGTACGGCGCTCGACTATTTGCTAGGTGCTTACGTCCGTGATCCTGAAGTGCTGGCTACCTGCATTGAAATCCTTCTTCGCGTCGGGGGAAAATCCAAGCATACGCCTCCTGCGGTGTTGGCGGTGATTCGCGGCAGTATGATCGAACTGGTCGGTCTGCTGGACGCAAGTCCAAGTCTGATCCACCAACGATTTCCTGAACTCGATTTTGGTACCACGGCAGCTCGCATGCTCACCCTGCGCGGTGGAACGTTGCTACACGTGGCGGCTGAGTTTCAAAACCTGGATGTCGCGCGCCTATTGCTGGATCGTGGCGCTGATGTCAATGCAGCAGCGATGCTGGACGAAGCCGGCGTTGGCGGCCAAACACCCATATTCCACGCCGCGACACAGCGAGAGGACGCTGGGCTTCCGCTCGTCAAATTGTTGGTGGAGCGAGGCGCCGATCTCACCGTCCGCGCAAAACTCCCAGGACACTATGAGGCCCCGGGGGAAGTGGTGGAATGCACGCCCCTTGATTACGCGCTGCTATTCCCGGGGGATCAAGGACCGACGGCGGCTTACCTGGGAAGCAGGGACGTACGGACTCTTGGCAGGGCGTCGCGCGAATAGTACCTGACTTGCCGGCGAAGGGTAGAGCAAAGTCGTGGTTTGTCGGCAATCCTTCTATGGGAGGCACTTCCCGCTTGCCCGTGATTCAGGAGGAATCGATTACTTCCTGAAAGCAGACTTCCCATTACCAATGAATGACGCGGCGATTTCGCACTCGTCGCGATTGTCATAGCGAGCCAACTGGGATCAGTGAACAGAAATCAGGGATCGCAAAATTCACACTTGACATTGACAGATAATCCACTACCATATGGTTGTGGATAAATTAGGTACAACGTTTGCGGCGTTGTCTGATCCAACCCGGCGGGCAATGATCGAACGACTCTCCCACGGGCCCGCCTCTGTGCATGGATTGACGGAACCGTTTGCACTCTCGCAGCAGATGATTTCAAAACATATTGCCTACCTGGTGCGGGCGCGGATGGTGATCAAGACGAAGCGTGGACGAGAGAGTGTATGCACGCTTAGGCCAGAGGCGATTAAGACAGTCAGCGATTGGGCGATTAGCTATCGCCGGTTCTGGGAAGAGCGTTTCGACAAACTGGATGTCGTTGTGAATCAAATGAAAAAAGAGGTCAGAGATGACAAAAAACACGGTTAACGAAATTGAGCGGATGGTCGTTACAAGAGTTTTTGATGCCCCACGCGAGTTGGTTTGGAAGGCGTGGACAGACCCGAAGTACGTGATGCAGTGGTGGGGGCCGAAGGGTTTTACTTCGCCTGTTTGCAAGATGGATTTTCGCGTGGGAGGAAAATATCTCATCTGCACGAGAACGCCGGATGGACAGGAGTTCTGGCATGGCGGTGAATACCATGAGATTGTTCCGCACGAGAAGATCATTTCCTCCATGTACTTTTCGGACTCGAAGGGAAACAAGATTGATCCTGCGCAGCTAGGAATAGAACATGAGGCTATAGAAGGTGCGCACGACGTGATTCTGTTTGAGGATCTTGGAAACGGCCAGACGAAACTCACCTTCATTGGAAATGAACCCATGGAGAGCGCGAAAAACAGCGGTCAACTGGAGGGCATGAACCAGGTACTCGATAAAGTTGCCGCAGTGGTTGCGGGGCTGACACAGGCGAAATAAGAAGCTGAAGTTTTGATTTGCGAAACTCAATCGAGGAGAAAGAAATGAAAAGAATACCGTTTCTCGCTATCGTCCTGCTGGCATTCGCATTTCCCGCCCATGCCCAGGACGCGATGAAGAAAGATACAGCCGTCAAACCTGCCGATCCGGAATTGAAAGTCGTGCTCGATTCCTGGAATGAGATTGGCAGCAAGCTGACGGCGATGGCCGAAGATTTTCCCGAGGACAAATATGACTTCAAGCCGACGCCCGCGCAGCGGAGCTTCGCCGAGCAGTTGCTGCACGCGGCGGGTGCAAGCTACTACTTTACTAATCCTGTGATGGGGCAGAAGCCTCCCGCGGGAGAAGATCCCAAGCGCGACCAATACAAGTCCAAGGCCGACATCGTTGCGTTCGTCAAGAAATCCTTCGCCGATGGCGCAGCCGCCATCCAGTCGAAAGGCGAAAAAGGCCTGACGACGGAGGTTGTTTATTCCGCTGACCAGAAAGCGCGCGTTCTCGACATAGCATACGGCCTCATCGAACATAGCGGTGAACACTACGGCCAGCTCGTTGTGTACTACCGCCTCGCAGGTCTTGTGCCGCCGGAGTCGCGGCCCAAGAAGTAAAGCTCAAGAGACCAGGTACCCGTCCTTATCGCGCGCCGTTTGCGCGAAGGGGCGGGGGTTTTGGTTTTTGGGACCTTCAGTATCGCAAAGATGGGCCACCCGACTGCCCATTTTCTCGCGATTTGCTTGCTGGGCGTAAAATAGTCCCATGAGTCCAGACGTTTCCGAACTCTTAAAAAAGGCCTTGGCTCTCCCTCCGGAAGCCCGTGCTGCTTTGGCTGGATCTTTGCTGGAAAGCCTCGACGATACCGTTGACCTATCGGTCGAGGAAGCATGGAAACACGAAATTGCGAGACGCATCGAGGAACTGGATTCCGGCAAAGTAAAACCAATTCCATGGGCAGAGGCGCGGCGCCAGATTACCGCCCTCCTCAATGGCCGCTAAGTCTCTAGACATTCACCCGTCCGCACTCGCGGAACTCAAGTCTTCCATCAGTTGGTACCTGGAACAAAACGAAGCCACTGCCAATAAGTTTGTCGAAGAGATAGATCGAGCAATTGACCTTGTACTAGCGTCACCCCGACGTTGGCCGACGAGTAACCTCAACACCAGGAAGTTTGTTCTCCGTCGTTTTCCTTATGCGGTGATTTACCTCGAAAGGAAATCAGTGGTTAAAATCTTGGCCATCGCCCACGGACACCGGCAGCCTGGATATTGGAAGGACCGGGGTTAGCAGTCTTGCTAAAAGTTTGGGAACGTCCCATCTGTCCCCGAGTTATCTGAGTCCGACTTTTTCGCCGGGATTCAACTGAAACGAAGCATCCACAAAGAGCACCTGCTTGCCATACTGCTTATTGATGTTTGCGAAAGAGATCATTTTGAAGGAGCAACTCGCGGCACGTTGCCTCTTCCAGTGTAGCCCGGCCAGACAATTGTGGGTTGGCCGATCTTTTTATGCGACCTTCATGCAGGAGATTGATAACCTGTACTCACGATGAGCACATCAGTCACGTCCGCTCTCACGATGGAGCAGCTTGAAACCGCAATCTTGCTCGACGTGGTCACACAGTTTGCAAATACTTGGGCGAGCACTCCGCGCTTCTCTCTGTTGGTTAAATATGAGGGTCAGCCAGCTTGGCAAGCATTGGCGAACCTCACTTCGCGCAACCTAATCCGAAAGAGTGACGTCAACAAGCCAACAGACGAGGAAGAGTATTTGCCCACAGCGGGTGCGTTCGAGTTGTGTGGAGATTCAGAATTGCTAACGAAGGCCAAGACAGCCACGACAGTCGTTCTCCATACTCTCAAGCAAATGTTCAAAGGGGAACGGAAGAAGAAAGAGGGATTCTCTTTTGAAGACTTTCAACGGCACGTTAGCGGCATCTACCCCAGTAACAAATTCGACCCCGAAAATTTGAAACTCGGTTTGTATCTGGCTAAGGACTTCAATGTGCTCTCAGTGTATGGGTCCGACGTCAAGCAAGTCGGCCAATTTCAAATCTCTGAGACAGCCATTGGCATAGCAAACCCCGATACCGAGTGGGATCGGGTTATGGAAGTCTGGAGTCTGAGAAGGAAAATCGCGGACGAGACGTCTTCTTCCATGCCGATGTACCAATGGGAAAGAGTCGGGGAGCCGCTCGGGCACGGCGGACAAAGCGACGTTTATCGTGTGAGGTCACCAAAAAGAGTAGCCGAGCGAGCAGCCTGTCTGCTGAAGATGCGGACCGCGCTGGACGGAAATAGTCGAGGCGAGTTGGCTGATGCGATGATGTCTTTTTCTCGACCTGACTCGCCGTCTGAGCTTGGCGCGATGAAACTTTTCAAGATCCGAAAGGACAGTAGCGAGAAGCAGGCGCTCGATCGTTTGAAACAAGAGTTTGAGATTCTTAAACAGAACCGACCCGGCCTGCCAAAGCTCTTAGACTCGAATGAGTCCGAGCGTTGGATCGTAACTGAATTATTTTCCAAAGGTACAGTTGAAGACAACATCGACCACTATAAGGGGAATCCCGCGCTGGCTCTCAAGGCATTCCTGTCCTTAGTGAACACGGTGACCAAACTTCACGACGAAGGCATCGTCCACCGGGACATCAAGCCTGCCAATGTGTTCGTCAGAGAACTTGACGATCTCGTGCTCGGTGACTTTGGCATTGTGTACTTGCCGGATCAACCTGCGAGATTGACTCGAACGAATGAGAGTGTTGGCCCCCACGATTACATGCCGCCTTGGGCAGAGACCGACGGGCGGCTGGACAAAGTTGAAACCAATTTCGACGTCTATATGCTGGGTAAGTTGCTCTGGTGTATGGTCACGGGTCGGCTGGTGCTGCGACGCGAATGGTACAAACGACCAGAGAACGATGTCACGGTCATTTTCAGACATGATCCCCATGCACACATGATCAACACGATCTTGGAGAAGTGTGTTGTCGAAAGGCAGCAGGACTGCGTGGGAATCCATGATGTACGCGCAATGGCTATTGCGTTCGTGAGCTTGATTGAACAGGGTGGTCAGCTATTGCAGCGCGAAGTTCCTCGACCGTGCCATGTGTGCGGGCATGGTGAGTATGAACCCGAATCGTTTGGCAACAACAAGGATGTGATCCCAGTGAAAGTTCAATTCTGGAAGGACCAAGAGATCAACCTGAAGAAACTTGAAGTTTACACTTGTAATAGTTGTGGGCACGTTGCTTTGTTCAAGACCCGTCAGCAGTAACCCTGAGCAACTGTCAATGGTCGAAAAGCGGATCGACGACAACTTCGGCGGGAAATGAACGTCCTACTCTGCCTTCGTGGTCCCCCGTGAATCTACTGTTCCAAAGAGAATCCAGACGGCAAAGCTGCCTCAAGATTAATTTGTTCTCCGGTGATGGGATGGTGGAAATTCAGAAATTGGGCGTGCAGGAAATATCCTCCATCGCCCGGGAGGCCGGGGAGATTTTCAAGAGGCTGGCCGGTTAAGCCGTACAGAGGATCGCCTACCAGGGGATGGCCGATGGATGCCAGATGGATTCTGATTTGATGAGGGCGGCCTGAATTTAGGCTTACCTCAAATGTTGTGGTGCCTGCAGCGCGTGAGATCACCTTCGCCAATGACTTTGACGGTTTGCCACTTGGGTTGGCGGCCCACACGGAACGGATGAGCGGGTGTGGTACGAGGCCAATGGGTGTGAGAATTTCGTAGGCGTCTTGCTGTGCAATGCCTTGAGCCAGCGCTCGGTAGATTTTTTGAATTCTGGATGTGTTCCAGTCTGCGCCTAGTTTAGCGGCGGCCTGCGCTGTTTTGGCGAACAGGACGATGCCGGAAGTGGCTCGGCCCAACCGGTGTACAGGGTTTGCGTTCGGGGTTTGCTTTTGCACCAGCCGCAGGAGGGTGTTTTCCATGAAGCCGCCGCCGGGGAGGGTGGGCAGCCCGCCCGGTTTGTTGACGGCCAACAGATGCAGATCATTAAACAGGACTTCGAAGTGCTGAGGAGCGTCTGGTTCGATCCAGGGTGGACGGTTCCAGACAAGGGTTTGGCCTGAAGTGAGCGATTCGCTTCCGGTGGCGGTGATGCCGTTGACGGTGACTTCGCGGTTGTCCAGATTTTGTTGCCAAGCTTGTGGGGTCGAGTGCGGGTAAAGGCTTGCCAAGTGGGAAAGCAGGGTCCGTCCATGATATTTGTTGCTGATGATTGTGGTATAGGCATAGCCCCGGTTGAGCATGTTGTTTGAGTGTAAGCTATGGCATCTGCGGCGGGAGTTGCTGGGTGGCGAGTGTCACTGGATTTAGACAGGGGAGTGAAATCGCCTGTTAACAACAACTATCGATAAACACAAGCCGACTTACCGGGACTTATCCAGAAACCCATAATTTCGGCAGATCAACGCCGCCCTAAGCCACTGCAAATGAAAGAGCTTGAGTTTGGGCCTTCAGTTGCTCTGCGTCTCAGCAGCAGTAGAGTCCGCAGCCAAGCGATCCGGCCTTCAATATCTTAAGCCCGGGCCTCCTGGGGAGTGCTCGGGGGCGGTGGAAACCTACAGGGCAATACTCCGCGCCAAGCAAGCTAAGCATCGAGCCTTGAGCAGTTGCGGACACATCTTCGGCAGGAAGGAAACGAAAAGGAGCATGATGCGATTTGCAAAGATCGAAAAGATTGCAGCCAGAGTTGCAGTGGGAGCGCTTGCGCTCGTGAGTTTGCTGAACATGACTGTGAGCACGCGGGCACAGGAGGCAGAGAGGCCGTATCCGAAGATGCTGCCACTTTCGCAGTATTTAATGGACCGGAATGCGGCAATCGCGCTGGCGCGAAGCGCTGCTCCGGAGGGCATTTCAAAGGATGCGTCTGTTTTGGTGCTGACGCCCAAAGGCTGGGAAACAGCGGTCAAAGGCACAAACGGTTTTGTGTGCATGGCGGGGCCGTCATGGACGGCCAGCATTGACTTTTATGACCTCTGGAGTCCGAAGCAGAGAGGGGCGATTTGCCTCAATCCAGCGGCTGTGCGGTCGATCCTGCCGATTTTTCGTAAGATGACGGAAATGACGCTCGCTGGGGTGACCTCCGTAAAAGAGCGCATCGCGGGCATTCAAGAGGCGTATGCGAAGAAGGAGATCCCGCCGGTGGAGCCGGGGGCAATGAGCTATATGATGTCCAAAGATGCATACCTTACCCATTTGGGCAATTCACACAATTTATGCCACGTGATGTTCTTCTTGCCGATGAAAGATCCTGCTGAATTGAACGCCGATGATCCGAACTCACCCATTTCTTCGACATCTATCTGGTTTCCGGACCCTGACAAACCAGACAGTCCACTGAACAAAGAGCTGCCGCCGCTGCGGACCGTGCCAATCGAAGTGCCCTATTGGTCCGATGGCACTCTGGCGTTCCACTAAATATAGCCGTATGGCAACAGTACCGATCCCAGGAACATCAGGTCCTGGCAAACGCGCTTATGTGCACCAGCTGGATTTGCGCAAGACAGACTACGAGATGCGAAAAGCCGTGTTGAACCCTGGCCGGATGGCCTCAACCCCATGAAACATCAAGTTCGGGTAGTGCATCGGGGCTCGTCAGGATATATTCATGCCGATCGAGTTTTGTGCCGTCGAGGCAACGTGTCACGGCGTTATGCGCAACTCGTAGTTTCTGGAATCCCAATTTCTCCACGATGCGCCGGCTAGGTTCGTTTCTGTCGAAGTACCCAATACTGATTGCCTTCGCGCCAAGGTGACCGAACGCGTACCGAATAGCTGCGTTCGCCGCCTCCGTCGCCATGCCTTGTCCGGCGTATTTAGGTGACACCCAGAATCCTGTCTCATACACGTCTTGCTCGTCGGTAAGATCCAATGCAGTTCGGACGACGAAATCCCCGTTGATGCGATGGAATCCGGCCAATGCGATTCCTGCTTGATTCTGGTAGTCCATGGTTCGCCGGATAGAATCTTCCATCGCTTGCCGTGACAGTTGGTCGTCGAAAGCCCAAGTCATCCAACGCTGCAAATCGGGCCACGCTTCCTCCTTGGCGGTCTGGATCGAATCCAAATCGCCAAGCCTTGGCGGACGCAAGATCAGGCGCGGCGTAACAATCGGCATCAAATGGCGCATAATGCGGCTACGCTGGAATTGTAGCGGACTGGTGAAGACGAAAAAGGCTCTGCATGGTGCCCCAGAGCCCGCCCTGAGCTCAATCGAAGGGTTCCCCGCAGTCGAAGGCAAGCTAACCTGGGATTGCGGAGTAAATTCAGGATAGTCGGATGGTTTAAAAAATCCCCCCGCAGGTTAGCGCCCCAAAACCAGAGAACTGGAAACCGCGGACATTATATTATGGGGCGCGAACCTGGGGCACCGGGCTGCCGCTCGTCCTCGATGGCGAATGCCACAAACACTATTTTTTTCTCAGCCACATGGGCTCCTTTACCGGCATTTTCTCGTCTTAGGCGTCCTTCGACTATTCGAACGGGGTTAACTTCCGGATTTTCCCATGCACTCCGTGAACGATCACCTCGCCGCGGCCAGCGAGCTCTTTTGCTCGCTCGATGGCCTCCCCCTGCCGATCAAAAAGCCCACTGGCACGATCGGCGTGCGGCTTTTTGACGGCCCAGCCGTTGTCAGTCGGCACGACATGGACGACGTTGTGCTTGTCACCGCTACTCATAATCAGGTTCTCCTTTCGGTACCATCAGAAGCTACGAGACTGCAGAAAAAGGAATCACAATCGGTTGTATTGCCATCCGGGCAGTCGCGTCATTTACGAACTGCCTAAAATATGGCCACACCACAAGCCGCAATTCCGATTGCGTGAAGCGTTCGGCAAACTCCCTTGTTATTTCGCAGCCGTCGCAGTGGAAATGAGCCACATACATGCACTCCACGACGACCGCTGGCTGCGTCGCGCCTGCCTTATCCTCTATGACTAAGCTCATCTTGGCGGACGCATTGAAGTGCGTCTTTTCAACTTCCATCGTGCGATACTCAGTCGAGATCCTCCTGCCAAGCCTTTCATTTTCGCAAAGTCGTACGTATGCCGCGCGATCCTGGGTAGTGCGCGACTCCTGCATACCAAAGCCTAAGAGCTGTATCCCCTTTAGAAACAGGGCGTATTGCTGGTCACGATTTGAAAGAGAGGTCTTTTTTGCTGGCACGTTCCATCACCTTAGAAATGATTCTTAATTGTGCAGAAACTATTCTCGTCGGCTTGGCCTGGCATCGAGAGCATCCAGGAGGCTAGCATCTCGTTCACGAACTCGGCTGGCCTGTGTGGATCAATTTGCCACGCGTTCATGTCAACCTGCCGTATGCCGAGGTCCCATTCAGCCATCGCACTATTCCACCCTTGCGCAACAACAGGGCTGCCTACCACGATCGCGCGGCCCACTTTGCGGCCGCCCACTGCTTCTGCGAGGACTGTCGTCACAAGCTGATTCAGGCTGACGCCTTCTCTCTCTGCCATTTCCGTCAGGCTCTTATGAAGAGACCTAGGGACACGCTGAAGCCATTTACCGCTAGGAAGTTTTTCATCAGACTTAGGCTCTGGAATCGAATCTCCCGCTTGGATCGCGTCTTCTATCCATGCGGTCTTCATCTCTTCTAGATGCTCCAAAGCCTCGCTCTGCGTTCCACCGTGTGCGGTGCAGCCCGGCAACTCCTCTACCCTGGCGACCCAGTCGCCTTCCTCGTCCCTGCGCAACTTTATCCCGTAGGGCAGGCTGCGGTAGTAGTCGATATTTCTCGATTCATTCATCAGTAAAGTCCGATCTCTATCATCGCTTCGAGGAAGTCGTCCACGTAGCAGGCCTTCACCTGTTTGCTGCCGCGGTTGTGGGTGCAGACGCCGAATCGTGCGGACTCCACGACGTACAGCACGCCATCCGACGTGTTACGCGATCTGACCGCATATCCGTTCATGGCCAGCTGATCGACTACCCACTTAATTTCGGCGGCCGTCGTGTTCTTCCGTTGTTGAGCGATTCGCGCTATCTCTGCTTTGATCTTGTCGACACTCGTCATGCTTGCCTCGCAGCTCCTGGTCAATACTCATACGCGGCCTCCTTCTCCGTGATACTGTGTGTAGTATCAACGATTTATGATACTGTATGCGGTATCATCTGTCAAGGGCCTGCGATTGGCGGGAAATCTGGGCACAGGGAACACTCCCTCTTAAATTGTTTTTGCCCCTTGATGGCGAGAACCGGAGAACGTCCCGCCCGTCCCCGGCTTCCCCGAAAATGTGAAAAAATCAGTCAGGGCCGCAGTGATCGTCCGCGCTTATTGGTGCACCTCTGGAATTCGCGCCGGAAGGACGACGAGATGCGAAAAGGCTTTACCAGAAAACCAAAACCGGACGAGCCCGGGACGCACAGCAAGAACTACATCACGCCGAGCGGGCTTGAGCGCCTCAAAGATGAGCACCGGTTTCTGCTCACCAGGGAACGCCCGGCCGTGACGGAGGTGGTGGCGTGGGCTGCCAGCAACGGCGATCGCAGTGAAAACGCCGACTATCAGTACGGCAAGCGGCGGCTGCGGCAGATTGATGGGCGGATTCGCTTTCTCACCAAGCGAATCGAAGCCGCGGAAGTGGTGGACCCGGAAGCTCCGAGAGCGGGGCAGGCGGCGACGAGGGCATTCTTCGGAGCGACCGTGCGCTATGCCAATGCCGCAGGAGTATCGCGAGTGGTGAGCATCGTGGGCACCGACGAGATCGATCTCAACCGCAACCACATCAGTTGGGTGTCACCTCTGGGGCGCGCGTTGATGAAGTCGGCAGCGGGTGACAGCGTAGTCCTGCAATTGCCGGGCGGTACAGAATGCCTCACCGTGCTGGAAGTGTGTTACCAGCGCATTTCTGTAGAACCGTTCCGTGAGCCACTTGGATCCGAGGCCTCGGCAAAGGGACTCCCTCGCCGACGCTAGTCCACCTGACGAAGAAACAGCGACGGAAATGTCGGGTCCTGCCTTGAATTTAGGCCAACCGGCGGCTGGCCGCAGCAGTCGAAGGCGCTAATTTTTTTCCAGTTCGATGTTTCCGTCGCCGGTCCGCAATTCGAGGGCTGGGCCGCCGCCATTGATCTTTCCGCGCACATCGTTTTCCCGGAGCGAACCCTCCATGGTTACGGGGAAGTCCACGGTGATGTGGCCATCGGTGGTGTGGGCGGACAAGTTGGCAGCGAAACTCTCGGCCAAGCGCAGGACGATATTTCCATCACCCGACCGCAGCGTCCAACCATTGGCCATGCTGGAGCCCTTCTCTACGCGGGCGTCGATGTTGCCGTCACCGGTGTGAAGGTCGAGTGCATCAAAGCGGCCGTCGACGCGGACGTTGCCATCCTGCGTGGTAGCGGTCAGCTTGCCGTCGCTGGACCGGATTTCAAGGTCGCCGTCGCCCGATTCAAGGCGAAACTGTCCTTTGACGCCTTCAATGCGGACGTTGCCGTCGCCGCTGTGCAGATTGAGGTCAGCTTCGCGAGGCACGTTGATTTCAATGCGAATGTAACGATCATGCCAGCCCACAGAAAAATGAATGCCGCTGGGCCGGTGGACTTCGAGTTCGACCTGATCTCCGTTCTGATGGTCGGTGATGCGGACGTCGCTGTCATTGAGCTTGTAGCCCTGGCTGGTGACGCGGGCTTCGGTATCCTTGCGGTCCCAGGCGGTGATGCGGATGTCGGCATCATTGGTTTCGACCCGCAGGTCCAGCTTGCCGGAAGTGGTGAAATCTTTTTTCCACTCATCCGCATTGGCGGACAAGCAGGTGATGGTAAATACTGCGATCAGAAGGACTGGAACTTGTGGACGCATAGTTCACCCCGTGCAATGGACGCTTATGATACGTAAAGGTGAGGGCGAAAGTTCCTGAGGGCCTCTACGGCTTCTCAAACAGCTTAGGATCGACCGCAGGGTTGATTTCTATCACATCGAACTGGACGGTGCTGGAATCCTTGCCATTCTGCTTGTTCTGGTGCAGGAAGGGCAGGGTCAAGGCGCCCACGGCCCGCCAGTCTCCGAGCTCGGTTTCACCGTCGAAGGGGCCGGATTGGGCAGTGCCTTTGTAGCTCTCGCGCAGAATGTGTCCGCTCTTGGGGTCCACATACCAGCGGATCCACGGCACAGCGCCGCCGACATCCACGATTCCAGCTTCGACGTCGCCAATCTTCTCGGTTCCTGCCGCGGTAAACGTGAAGGCAGGATCATTGACATGCTGCGCCAGATAGACAGGATCGTGGTGAATCTGGGTCAGGCTGTCCTCTTTTTGAGTAGGAGGCATGTCCCGTGTCCCCATCTTCGCCGCCGACATGAACGCGGCCTCCGGTGAGACCGCAATGTTGAGAGATCCATCGGGAGTCTGCACGTTCACGTGCATGTGGTCGGGGAACGCGATGGTGATCACAACCGGTGTGGGCGTTTCTCCCGGGTCACTTTCGCTGAACTTGATCCGCAGCGACTTTACGGCTTGCAACTTTTCCGCTCCACCCATCGCCAAGGCTACTTTCTCCGCAAGGGCCTTGCCTTCGGGATTCGAGGCAGCGGGCTTGGCTGCTGGCGTCTCTGGCTTTTCCTTTTCCGTTGGAGGCGACGGGATGGTGATGTCAACATTGCTCACCGGGCCCAGCGAAGACAATGGCTTGCCAAATTCCTGGGTGTTGCCGACTACCAGCACCGCCAGCTTGTCTTTCACCAAATATTTAGCGGCGGCGCGGGCCACGTCGGCGGATTGTACCTTTTCAATTCCGGCACGGTAGCGTTCCAGATAGTCCGTGGGGTATCCGTAGAATTCGTAGGCCATGCGTTCGCGCAAAACTTTTTCCGGAGAATCGAAGTTGAACACGAAAGAATTCAGGATGCCATCTTTGGCGCGGCTGATCTCGTCGTCAGAAATGGGATTCGACTTCAGCTTATCTATTTCTCCAAACAGTGCCTGGATGGCTTCTACCGTGCTCGCGCTCTTGGTTCCCATGGACAGTCGAACGACACCAAGGTGATCGAAGCTGCTGCCGATACCCCCGCCGACGTCGTAGGCAAGCCCCTTGTCGGTACGAATGCTGCGCACCAGGCGCGACGCGAAGCCGCCGCCGAAGGCCTCATTGAATACCTGAGTAGCGTAAAAGTCGGGATTGTCGCGGCGGATTCCCAGTTCGACCATGCGGATGGAGCTTTGGTTTATGTCTGACTTCGCAATCAGGTAGTAACCCGGCTTGGCAGGTTCGAACTGAACCTGGGGCTGCTTCACGGCCGTGCCCGCTTTCCACTCGCCGAATGCAGCGCGCAGTTTGGCTTCCATGGCGGCGGAATCGAAATCGCCGACCATTCCGAGAATGATGTTATTGGGAGCAACGTGCGCGTGGTGCCAATCGAGCAAGTCTTGCCGGGTAATCGCGGCCACGGTGACGTATTCCGGCTGACGGGTATAGGGATTATTCGCACCATAAACCAGCTTGGCCGATTCGCGCGCGGCGATCTCCCCGACTTCGTCATTGCGGCGGGAGATTCCGTCCTCCATCCCCTTTTGTGCCAGGTCAAGTTTGTCGGCGCGGAATTCGGGGTTCCGAAGCAGGTTTTCGAAAACCTTGAAAACATCGTCGAAGTCGCCCTTGAGGCATGACCAGGAGATATTAGTGGAATCACCATTCGAGCCGGTTTCGACTTTGGCGGCCCGAACTTCCAGGAAGTCGTCCAATTGGTCGCCGGTCTGTGTTTTTGTGCCGCCGGTCCGCCATACGTCCGAGTAAATGTCCATCAACCCAACTTTGGCAGCAGGTTCTTCACGCGAGCCGCCCCGAATACGTGCTGTGCCATCAATCAGGGGCAGTTCATGGTCCTCCTGCAGAAAGATCACCATGCCGTTGGGCAGTTGGATTCGCTTGGGTTCCTGCGGATGAAATGCCGGCAAGGGAGAAATTTTGATCTGTTGCCAATCAGAAACCTGGGCAGCGGACAATGTGGCAGAAAGCAGTGCCAGCAGCGCGAATAAGGCATAGAGTTTGCGGTTCATTGCGCGCCTCCCTGACTAACTTCCGCGGTGGGCGGCGTAGTTACGATGATCCCCACGGTACGATTAGTGGGCACAAAGGTCTGGTTGGCGACGCGCCGAATATCAGCCTTACTGACTTTGTCCATTCGGTCCACCTGTCGAAACAGTTCGCGCCAGTCGCCATAGCGCGCTTGCATTAGCCCCAACTGGAAGGCGAGCCCCTCGTTGTTGCCCAGACCACGAATCAAATTGGCCTTGGCGCGCGTCTTGATCATTTTTAATTCCTCGTCGCTGATGTCTTCCTTTTTAATGCGATCAATCTCAGTGTGAATTGCGGCAGCCATTTCTTCCGGCTTGTGGCCAGGCAGAGGGAAAGCATAGAAGGCAAAAAGGTGGGGATACTTATTTCCCGGCAGACCAGTGAAGCCGGCGGAGTAGGAAGCAATTTTCTTGTCACGAACTAGCACTCGGAACAGACGCGACGTGCGCCCGCTTGACATCAGATCGGCAATCGCGTCATAGACGGCATCATCCGGGCTTCCGTAGTCGGGACGGTGATAGCCCTCGATATAAAAAGGCTGCGACGGATCGTGCAACACGACATTGCGTTCCGCGTTTTGCGGCGGTTCGGTGGTGGTGCGTTCGTCGGGTTTGAGGCGCGACGGCAGCCGGCCAAAGTATTTTTCGATCACGGGCATGAGTTGGGCTGCGGTTACGTCTCCGACTACGGTGAGCACGATGTTCGACGGTACATAGTACTGGTCAAAAAACTTCTGCGCATCGGTGGCGGAAAATGAGTTCAAGTCGGCCATCCAGCCGATGGTCGGACGATGATATTCGTGCGCCTGAAATGCTTCGGTGATGAGCTGCTCCAGTAACCGTCCGATAGGATTGCTGTCCGTGCGCAAGCGGCGCTCTTCGATCACCACATTGCGTTCGCGGTAGAACTCGCGCATTACCGGATGGAGAAATCGCTCCGACTCCAAGTACGCCCACAGTTCCAGCCGGTTGGTCGGCAGGGAATAGAAGTAGTTGGTCTCGTCCATGTTGGTGGAGGCGTTGAGGTCCTCGACGCCGTTTTGCTCCAGAATCTGCGGAAACTCGTTTGGCTTGACGAATTTTTGCGCGTCCGCGATGGCGCCCTGCCAGGTCTTTTCCAGGTCTTTGAGCCTGGCGTCGTCGCGGCCTACGGTCCGGTCGCGTTCTTCGACATAGGCGGCGTAAGCCTGCTCCACTTTGGCCAGCGCGATTTTTTCCGCCGCGTAATCGGTGGTGCCGATCTTGTCGGTGCCCTTAAAGGCCATGTGCTCGAACATGTGGGCCATGCCGGTTTCGCCCAGCGGATCTTGTGCGGAGCCGGCGTCCACGTGGGTATAAAAGGAGAACACAGGAGCTTCCGGGCGCGTACAAATGAGGACAGTCAGGCCATTGTCGAGCTTGCGGACGGTGATGCGTTTTTCGAAAGAAGCAACGTCCTGGGCAGCAGCCGGGAGCACGAACGCTAGAAGGTTGAGAACCAAGATCCGGGCAAACCGCCGGAGTGCACGGTATTTCATTAAGGCCTCCATACAGGTTGGACGCGAAAACGGGGCTGAAGGTTGAAATTACGTGGAGCAGGGAGAGATGTCAAACCGCAGGCGTTGGGGGTGCGGCGCGGGCGCCGTCGCCCGCGAAGACTTCGACTCGGCCATTGAAACATGAAAAATGCGCTAGAATTTACTTGCCATGAGTCCCAGCGCCCGAAGGAAGAAAATCCGGAGTTTTGACCCAGATAGCTTTCTGGGGACGCTGGGCGCGGGTAAGTCAATTGTACTGTTCGGAAAGAAACAAACGATTTACTCCCAGGGAGATTCAGCCGACGCGGTCCTCTATCTCCAATCAGGAAAAGTGAAGCTCACCGTCGTATCGGCGACGGGCAGAGAAGCTACCATTGGCATGTTAAGTGAGGGGAATTTTTTCGGGGAAGGTTCGCTGGCAGGGCAGACTCTGCGCATGGGGTCCGCAGTGGCTATGACAGATTGCCGGCTTCTGCGCATTGATAAGAAATTGATGATGGAAGCACTTCATTGCGAACATGCGTTTTCCGATTTATTCGTGGCCTATTTGCTGGCGCGGAATATTCGTTACGAGGAAGATCTGGTGGACCAGCTGTTTAATTCGAGTGAAAAGCGACTGGCCCGCGTCCTTCTGCTGCTCGCTCATTTTGGCAAAGAGGGAGTGCCCGAGACGGTGGTCCCCAAGATCAGTCAGGAAACCCTAGCGGAAATGGTTGGCACTACCCGGTCACGAGTAAGTTTTTTCATGAACCGGTTCCGGAAGCTGGGCTTCATTCATTATGCTGGCGGCGTCGAAGGTGGGTTGCAGGTCCACAGCTCGCTGCTCAATATCGTTCTCCACGATTGAACGTAGCTTCGCTACTCGGGGTGCTCTCTCCAAGATTGATCAGCTGGTAGTCCCCTCACATTTGTGATCGGCGAATTGAACCTTGAGACTTTCTTGCGCGTCCGTGACCCTTTTTAGAGCTGGCAACGGCACCGTAAACGTGCGGTCACATAAAGTGCACGCTCCTACGACGGGAACTGTGCCGATCCATTTAATCACGCGCAGGTTTCGCTGATGCATTCCATAGTGTGCCACACTTTGCGCGGAGCAATGGCTTGGGTAGGGATGCCGATCACGATGTCTTTGGGAGTGCGGGACACGAGGGACAAGAGCCTGGGCGAAAGGTCTGCTGCGAAACAACGTCTTGCCGCAGTCAGCTAGCCTGCCAGTCCGACCATCCGCGGTCTCAAAATTCCCTGTGGTGGAACGTAACTGTACAGCGCTTGCTTCAATTGTGAATCAACTTCATCCGCGATGGTCACAACGTCGAGCAATACTTTACTGAAATCCACGGTGCGCAAATTCCGTTGCAACGTTCTGAAGATGCTGATCTGCAAGATACGAGATTCTTCTACCACCATGGGAACGGTGTAGCCTTGTTCGCGGCGCAAATCTCCATGATCGCGGGCCGCTGTGGAATTGGGAGCAGGCGTTCCCATATCCAAGCGCAGGCGAAGAACGAGTTCTCGAAGAAGTTTAGGGAGGTGCCCTGTGCGTTGGAGGGGGCTCAGCGAAATACAGGTCAGTTCGGTGTCTTGTTCTACAAGCTCCAGCCAATTCTGGATTGTAATATCGGTATCGCGCTCCAATATGGACGCTACAGATTCAGCTTCCACCCGTTTAACGGGGAATGGGTGGGCCAATCTCATACGGATAAGTTCCTTGATCGATCCGATTTGGAACGGTTTTACAATGATTTCATCGGCTTGGGAGAGAATCGCAGCCATGGCCTCGTCCAGCGCTGGGTAGCCGCTGAGAACCATGGTCAACGCCTTCGGGTGGGTATGACGCATCGCACTGACGACGGTGAACCCATCTCCGGCCAGAGGCATGTGCAGGTCCGACAGAAGGACATCAAAATGTTCCGTCGCAATATACTTAAGCGCATCGCTGACGCTTGAAGCAGCTACGACTTCAAAACCATCGCGTTGCAGCCCCTCTTGCATCATCATACGAACAGCATCGTCATCATCGACGACCAGGACTCTGTGTGCTGTCATTGGGAACCTCCTAAAACTGAACGTCGGGCGAATAGCGAGTGGGATTAGAAATGTCCCTAGGGTCTGCACCTGGCGGGAACTGATACTGCTACAACGTCTGTTGCGGGGGGCATCAGTACCCCTTACGATATTGATGATGCTACTAGGGCCTGCGCAATACTGTGCAAAATTGAACAGTGCCAAGATGGTACACCGGTCGCGGCCAGATGGCGCTGTTTCAAAACGACACACTTTTGGTGCTGTCTGATCAAGGAGATGGAGGGTAACAAGCAAACCCGGGCCCCGGAACTTCTGCTTGCGACCGTTGGGTGCCCTAGCTCTGCTACTCGGTTGCGCTCGTAGTCTTAGGTGGATCGGCGCGCCACACGTACAGGTATTTCTCGTCGCTCGACGTTACCACGGAGATTTTTTTCTCGCGGGTTACGCGGTTCAACGCAGAGCGGAGATTCTGCATCTTCTCGCCATTCAGACTGCTCAGAGGAATCTTGACCGCTTGCTGGGCGTTCAGCTTGGAAAGGTCCCCCAGAATGTCCGCTACTGCTTTCCGATGTTTTCCTTTGCGTCCCTGCGGAACCTCGGTCCGATTCACTGCCGCATAATGGGTACCATTCCCATTGCCGTTTCCATTGCGTCCCATTGCAGGCACTCCTTTCATCGAAAATCGTACACGGAAAATCGTACACGGAAAATCGTACACGGAAAATCGTACTACAAAGAATCGTATTAGTGCAACTAAAAATCTTGGGAAAACATTAGTCTTGCTACGATCTTTATCAAATTAGTGCGATTCGGCTGCGCATGCCGGATCAAATCCGGCATTTTATGGAAGATACAAGATCTCCGAGCGATCCCGCGCATATTGCTAAAGTTAGGTTAAGTATTGTTCAAAAATGAACTGCCTACGTTTTACAAAGACTTGCTAAGAGTTCACCCGTATGTTGGAGGTCGCGCTACTATTTTCCACGATTGGGTGTCAGAGACGCTCGGGAAGTAATCGAAGCAGCGCACTAGCGCTCTTTTGAGGGGGCACCCAATCCTCACACCTATGGCGATGGCTAAAAAGAAGCGCGAGTTCGACCCGAATGCTTTCCTTTCGACGATCAGTGACGGCAAGACCGTGGCGGTGCCGAAAAAGCAGATGATCTTTGCCCAGGGAGACAGGGCGGACGCTGTCTTCTATATCCAAACTGGCAAGGTGAAGCTCACCGTGGTATCGCAGACGGGCAAGGAAGCGACGATTGGCATATTGACGGAAGGAAACTTCTTTGGCGAGGGTGCGCTGGCCGGTCAGACGCTTCGCATGGGATCCGCGGCTGCGATGATTGATTGTGAACTGCTGCATGTGCACAAGAAGGCGATGATGATGGCCCTCCACCGCGAACAGGCGTTTTCCGACATGTTCGTCGCGTATTTGCTGGCGCGGAATATCCGTTACGAAGAGGACCTGGTGGACCAACTGTTTAATTCCAGTGAAAAGAGACTGGCCCGCATCCTTCTATTGCTCGCCCATTTTGGCAAGGAGGGTGTGCCCGAGACTATCGTTCCCAAGATCAGTCAGGAGACCCTGGCTGAGATGATTGGCACCACTCGCTCGCGAGTCAGCTTTTTCATGAACCGGTTCCGTAAATTAGGTTTCATTCACTACAACGGGGGCTTGCAGGTCCACAGCTCGCTGCTCAACATCGTTCTTCACGACTAACTCAATCGTCCTAGTTCTGAGAGAGAGCCGTACTTTCTCCATCTCCTGTCCCGGCGATGACGCAACCAGGACCGTCAACTGTCTCCTGGGCAGAAATCGTGATTGCAGCTTTGCTGGCCAGAGCCTTGCCCCGAAGCACCCCGCCGTTCAGCGTGATGCTGGTCAGCGCCATGATATTTCCCACGAAAATGCTGCCCTTCCCGACGGTCGCTGAGGAACCGACCTGCCAGTACACATTGCATCCTCTTCCGCCCTTGCCGCCGAGGTTCACCACGACCTTGGAATTCTTTGCGGCTGTCAGAGTTGTACCGATCTGGAAGATCCACTGCGCGTTAGGATTCCCTTGGGCGTCTAGCTTTAGAGCGCCGGTCAATTGCGCGGATGACGCAAAGCAGTACACTCCTGGAATGAGCTTCATTCCGCCCAAATCCTGCCCGGTGAGGATGGTGCCACACTGGGCGCCGGTGGCTTGATTGTATGCCACTGTCAGATCCCTCTGAGCCCGGGCCGTCACAGGGCTGGACTTGAGGTACAGGTGCCCCTTCACCTGCCCCGGCTTGATTCCCTTTACCTTTGGCGTCGGGGAACTGCCTACATCACCGATTATGAACGTACGCGCGCTGACGTTGGTGATTCCGGAACCGCCCAGTAAAGCAAATTGATCAGCCATCCCCAGATTGATTTTCAACGTGTCAACATCAGTTTGGGCGCGAGCGCCGATTCCCGACAACGACAAAACCACCAAAGAAATCGTAAACAGTTTCATATCCGGTCCCCTGCTTTCTGTTTTCGGTAGGTGCGAGGTTCACTCGGCACTCTAGGGGAATCGTCCTTCACTGTCTGTGCAGTATTGGCCACTTATGCGAATCGGGTCTTCGAGGGGCGCAGGTGAAATCATGAGAGGCATCAAGCCAAGAAAAAAGACCGGACTTTTGGAGTCCGGCCTGAGCCGTACGGGTCTAGGTACAGAAAGTAGAGCAGTCGTGAGGGTCACGAAGGTCGAAACTGTCAATCGACACTAACCCATGACTGCCCGTCAGACATATCGAAGAATACAGTTCCCAAAATGGGCCGGCTGTTCAAAATTGCACAGGTAGCGAATAAATCGAAGTTTTATTTTCGAAGCATTGTGGTGAACCATTTGGATTTCAGTCTGCTTTGTTAGCGGACGTCATGACGAAGATGTCCTTCTTCGTGTCCAACTTCGTGTCCAAGGTTGCGGACTTTCCGGAACCTGCTTGAGTGGTCAATATGGGACAGACTCGTGAGGGCGCTTGTTTGTATGGTTGCAACCTTGCGCGAAGTACAAATAAATAAAGCCCATGTTTACGAGCCAACGGGAAAAGTCGGCCAAGCACCACATCATTGCTCTAGTGGAGTTGGATATGCAAAAAATGCGGGTGAGGTTGGTGTTGGCGCCGGCCGCGATCCGGGAGCGAATTCGGGATCTCGAACGGTCCAACGGCCGTTACGGCGAAGCGGCCGTGCAGGAAGCCTCCGACGATTGTGCCTCGAAAAACGGTCAAGAGATCTCTTAGCCATCTAACAATTGTGTCTTGTGCGTTCAAGGTTCACGGGAGACCTAGATGAAGATAATGTTATTGGCCGGCGTGGTCTTGATTGTCCTCGGTATCGCATCGCTGGTTGTCCCGATTCCTCACACTGAGGACCATGGCATTAAGGCCGGCGATTTGAACATCGGAGTGCAAACCAGCCATAGCGAGAGAGTGTCACCCATCGTCAGCGTGGTGCTGATTGCAGGCGGAGTTGCCCTGGCAATTGCGGGCGCACGTACGGGATCTTCAAGAAGCTAGGGTGAAATCACTGCAGAACGCGCTAAGGTTGCACCCCCTCTTGCTCCAACCCGGACGAGCCAGCAGGACGGACATGACGGGCACGCCGCCAAAGATTTTCGCTCGGAGAACTCCGGTCAGATGGTGTTACGGTTCCTCAAAGCTACGAGCCGTGGCCTTCGCATCCTTTTCCAGCATAAGTAAAGTGACAAACTAGAAACGCGACCTGGGCCGCTAGCGTAAGAAATGGCTTCATGCCGATCGGCGGCCACTCAGCAGGTTAATCACGAGAACGACCAACGCCACAACCAGCAGCAAATGGATGAGACCGCCCGCCACGTGGAGGCTGAAACCTAACAGCCACAGAATCAGGATCACAACGAAAATTGTCCAAAGCATGTTTTTCCCTCGGTGTTCATTTTCGCAAATTGTTCAACTTTGACTCGCATCTTTTCGGGCCAGCTTAACGCCCCTCAGCGACATCCCGCACTCCAAACAGAAGGGCTTC
>Ga0206964_10067_pt2 | contig 25203 bp, 26 predicted proteins | sample Alteio_BWOrgHeat_25_FD_152980 | JGI IMG/M metagenome (GOLD analysis project Ga0206964, IMG submission 152980) | Enriched cells from forest soil in Barre Woods Harvard Forest LTER site, Petersham, Massachusetts, United States -... | ecosystem: Environmental > Terrestrial > Soil > Temperate forest >...
ACCATGACATCCGACCCAGACGAGAAGCCTGCCGAAACCATCGAGAGTAGCGAAGAGAAGCCCAAAGCCAAAGCACGAAAGAAGAAAGCCACGGCGCCCGCAGAGGAAATCGTTTCCGAGCCTGCAGCCGAAGCGGCACCAGCCAAGGCCCCGCGCAAGGCAACCAAAAAAGCGGCGAAGAAGTCAGTGGGCGTATCCGCTGAGACGCCGGTGCCCGCGGAGTCCGATCCGCAACCGGCCGCAGAGGTGATGGCCGAGTCTGTGGAGCCGCCCGCGAAGCCCACAAAGAAATCAGCGCGAAAGAAAGCTGTCGCAGCCGAGAAGAAAGGCCGCGACCTTGTCACCGAAGAACCCGGTGCACAGGAGGTCGCTGAAGTCCTGCATGAAGCCGCGACGGAGGCCGAGGAAGCAGCCCCGGAAGATGAATCACGTGCCAAGCCTAAGACTCCCGAACCAAAACCGGAGCCGAAGCTTGAGCGCCTGCAGAAGATTCTCGCCAAAACCGGTGTGGCCTCGCGCCGGGCCGGCGAGGAGATGATTCTCGGTGGCCGCGTGCAGGTCAACGGGCAGGTGGTCACCACGCTAGGCACAAAGGCGGATCTCGGGCGCGATCACATTCGCGTCGACGGCAAGCTGCTATCGGGGCCTGAACGTCTGCGCTATTTTGTGCTTAACAAGCCCAAAGGCTACGTCACCACGGTGAGCGATCCCGAGGGCCGCCCGACGGTGATACAGTTCTTTGCGGGTGAACGCGAACGCCTGTACCCTGTTGGCCGACTTGACTACCTGAGCGAAGGCCTGTTGCTGGTGACCAATGACGGCGAGCTGGCTAACAAGCTGACGAAGGCCTCTTCGGGAGTGGAGAAGACCTACCTGGTCAAAGTTGCCGGCCAGCCAACTGAAGAAGGGCTCGAGACCCTGCGTCAGGGTGTCGTGATCGAGCGCGGCCGTCATGGTTCAGGCGAAGGCCGCGTGCGCACCGCTCCAGCACAGATTCGCAAGGTTCGCGAAGGGGACAATCCCTGGTACGAAGTGATCGTGATCGAGGGGCGCAATCGCGAACTGCGCAAAATGTTTGAAGAGATCGGCCATCACGTCGAGAAGATTCGCCGCATCGGCTACGGTCCGCTGATTCTCGATCTTGAGCCCGGCAAAATGCGCGAGTTGGAGGCCGAAGAGCTGCATACCCTGCGTCTCGCCGCCGAGGGCAAGCTCAAGACACGGCGCAGGCGCGGCCCCGCCCCGGCCCAGCTGCCAAAATACGCAGGCAAGCCGGTGCGCTACAAGCAGGAAGACGGACCCCGTACCGGGCAGGCGACTCGGCCCATTGCTGCCCGCCGCGAAGAATTTCGGCCCGAGAGCAGGCCCCAGCGTCCTGCCCGCGACGACGCGAGATTTGAAGCAAGGCCTCCGCAGCGATTCGACAGGCTTGCCGCTTCGCAGTCGAGACCGCCGGCCCAGGCCAGATTCAGACCCGAAGCGGATCGGCCTCCACGCAGATCCGAAACAGTTGGTCAGGACTTAAGTGGAAGGGGTAACTTCGCCGGCAAGCCCCGTCGAAACGAGCCGCCCGTGACCGAGTACGTTTTGCCGGTTCGCCAGCGGAAGCCCGAGGACGATATGGACGATCTGCCGCCGAAACGCGAGGGCGGCTTTGGAAAGGGCCCACGAGTCGCGCGTCCGGAGAAAGGCTTCGGCCAGGAGCGTCGCTCTGCAGCACCACCATCCGCGGCACGCGATATATCGAAGGGGCAGGCCACGGGCCGTCGCATGTATACCGAGGCACCTTCGTCTGGAAACTCAGAGGAAAGGCCCCCGCGTAAGGAATTCCGTCCACGCACTGACCGTCCCGCACAGAGTGCACGTCCCTTCCGGCCCAAATCGGATCGGCCATACAGCGATCGTCCGCGACAAGGTAGACCCTTCGAACGCAGCGAATCGGGATCGGCCACCTCGCGGCCTGCGAGAACCGGACCGCCCAGAACCGGACCCGCCAGATCGGGACCGCCGAGATCGGGCGCAGGCCGACCCGCTGGCTCCAGTTTCGGAGACCGTAAGCCCCCGTTCCGCCCTCGCGGAGAGTTCCGTCCGCGGGAAGATTTCCGCTCTCAATCCGGCGAACGGCCAGCCCGTTTCGCGCCGAGAGCAGAAGGCGCGCCCCCGCGACGTCCGCGGCCATTTGTGGCCGAGAGCGACCGCCCGCGCGAATTCCGCCCACGCAGCGAAGGCAGCGCTGGCCCCGCAAGGAAATTTTCAGGCGGCCGGCCCGCTCCGGGAGGCAGACCAGCCTCTGGCAGACCCAGCAAGTCAGGACCTGGCAAGACCGGACCGGGCGGGGGGACGGGCGGCGAGCCACGGATTAAGGAACGCTGGCGCAACTCCTTCACCGGCAAAAACAAGGGCCGGCCCAAGCCAAAGCCGAGGAAAGACACGTAGGCGCCGCTGCTGCAACCAAACACGCCGCATTCCATCTTATGAAACAGAGGATTCGTTATGGAAAAAGCAACGTTTGGAGCGGGATGTTTCTGGGGCGTTGAAGTGGCCTTCGCCAACATTCCCGGCGTCACGGCGACCGCCGTCGGGTACGAAGGTGGCAAGACCCACGCGCCCAGTTATAAGGATGTCTGCACCGATGCCACCGGCCACGCAGAGGTGGTCGAAGTCGACTTTGACCCCGCAAAGGTAAGCTATGGGCAATTGCTGGATGTCTTCTTCGCTCTGCACGACCCCACGCAACTCAATCGCCAGGGTCCGGACTGGGGAACGCAGTATCGCTCGGCCGTCTTCTATCACTCGGACGAGCAGAAGGCCCAGGCAGAGGCCAAGATCGCGGAGTTGACGGCGGCGGGTAAGTTCGCAAAGAAGATCGCCACCACAATCGAGCCGGCGCAGACCTTCTGGCGCGCCGAGGAGTACCACCAGCGCTATCTTGAAAAGCGCGGTATGGCCAGCTGCCATATCTAAGACTGCGGCAAAAACAATGGCGGATGAGTTGATCATCCGCCATTTCTTTTCACCCCAACCATTTCGTTCTTATGCGCGGACACCATCCTGTCCCGGCTCGGTAATCTGTTCGCCACGCTTTGCAAGCGTCGCAGCTATCGCCAATGTGGTCGCTGAGCTTATCCACAGAATGATCCCGGTACCGATCGCCGTAGCTCCCTGGAGGTGATCTGCAGGAACAGTCAGCACACTTGCCGAGGCCCAAAGCACCAGCGCTGCTCCCGTCACATAGTGCAGCGGATAGCGAAACAACTTCGCCAGCGGAAACAGGTGAATGCCGACGATCGCCGTGATCGCCGAGAGCACGTAAGCATCAATGTGCAGCCGCGCAAAGATCGTAGCCACGATAAAGATTACAATCCACTGCGCACCATTGACGCGATGGAATTCGCGGCTGCGTGCCGGATCTTCGGGAACTTTGGGAAAGTGCTTCGCCTGCCGAAACAGCCATAGAGCTGAAAGCAGCAGCGCCGCAAAGACAGCCCCAATTGCGACGGCCAGCTCCGCGCTGAGCATCTGTTTGACGTAAAGCGCCAGCGTGATCCAGATCGCGCCAAAGCCAGAGAAGAAGAGCGACCCAATCGCCCGTCCGTTCAGTTGATTTGCTGTAATCATGGTCTTTCTCCTTAACCAATCGTTATGCGGGTCAGCCTTCGATCGCCGCGCCCAGCAGTTGTTTCAGCGCCTGCACGTACTCGGTCAATGCGCGTCGGCCGCTCTCCGTCATGCGATAGATCGTCTGCGGCTTGCGGCTTACAAACTTCTTTTCCATCGCGACGTACCCGGCCTCTTCTAGCTTCAGCATCTGCGCGCCCAGGTTGCCGTCGGTCGAGCTTGTCTTGTTGCGCAGCCAGGTGAACTCCGCCTCTTCCACGGTCGAGAGCAGGCTCAGCAGCGCCAACCGCAGCTTGCCGTGAATGATCGGATTCAGCTCCGGCAGCTCTGTCATGGGTTGGGCTTCTGGCTCAGGCATGGGAAGGCCCTTCTTTGCCAGCTCTCTCCTGCCGGGCCTCGCGAGCCTCAGCGATCATCATGTAAGTGCCAAAGACGATCTGGCAGAGGAAGATCGCAATCAGGAATGCATACGAGCTTTGGGTGACGGTACCGAAGAGCGAAACCACGCCTGCCGCCCACCACACCACCGCGCATGCGAACTGCACCTTCCAGCGAAGTATGAGGCTCGACGTGGCGTTCGCCATCCCAAGCATGATGGCGATCACCGCAATCGTGACGTGCTGGTCTGCATGTCCGGAGAGCCCGGCACAAATACCGAAGAGAAAGAGCGAGATGCCCATCGAAATCCATACGGACGCCATGGAACGGCCGAGTGTGGTCTCAGGACCGCCGCTCCCTTTTCGGGAGGCGACGAGTGTAGTAATGATGCCGGCGACAACCATCGTGACCGGCCACGCGAGAGCGGCGTTGCCCAGGTACGCCCAGACTATGGCCACGTAATACGCCACTCCCCAGAGCACGAAGGTCCATCCCCAGCGTTGGGTGGTTTGCCGACCCTCGGCGATCATGTTTTCAATCAGGCTCAGTCTTTCGTTGAGTTCCTGTCGGTCATTAAAGTCAACCATTTTCAATCTCCTTGCGGCTCTCTGTGAAGTACCAGAGTAGTCCGTCATTAAGAGTACTCTATAAAATAGAATACTCTATATCAAGAGAAATCGAAATTGTTTTCTAGGCTCCTCATCGTCACCGTACCCTATTTACAAAGTACTAATTTAAAACTAGTATTGTGTGCGATGACAAAAAACTCCGACTACCGCGACCTCTTTCCCGGAGCGCTGGAAATGATGATTCTCCAGACGCTGTGTCGACAGCCGCTTCATGGATATGCCCTTGCTCAGCACATCAAGAGCTTTGCCGGAGACCTGTTGCAGGTCGAGGAAGGCTCGCTCTATCCAGCCCTGCAGCGCATGTTGAAAGCGGGATGGCTGGAGTCGGAGATGGGTACCTCGTCGAAAAATCGGCCGGTAAGGATCTACCGGGTGACCGACACGGGAGTGAAGCACCTGCAAGAGGAAATCTCCAGCGTGGAGAAGATGTTTGCCGGTATCACGCGCGTGCTCTCGCTGGCGCGTTCCTAGGAGTGACCATGAGCTGGTTCCATCTGCCATTTACGCGGGAACGCCGTTTTGATGAGCTCTCCGAGTCGATCCGCGAGCACATCGAAGAGAAGACCGAAGAGCTGATGCAGGATGGAATACCGCGCGAGCAGGCCGAGCGCGCCGCACGCCGCGAATTCGGCAATGTGACCCGCATCGCAGAGCGAAGCCGCGAAGTATGGCAGTGGCCGACCGCCGAATCCCTCTGGGCGGATGTTCGATTTGCGCTGCGGCAGCTGCACCGCTCGCCCGGCTTTACGCTCGCGGCACTCTTCACGCTCGCTCTCGGAACCGGAGCGAATATTGCTGTCTTCAGCCTGGTCAACGCGGTGCTTCTGCATCCTCTGCCCTACCGTGACGCCGAGAGACAGATGCTCGTAACTGAATCCGAGCCGCGCCAGGGCCAGGACCTGTACGGCATTGCAATCCAGGAGGCGCGCGACTACGAGCGGCTCAATCACTCGTTCTCGCAGACGGGCACGTTTGAGAGCAGCGGATTCAATCTCACAGACAGCGGTGAGCCGCTGCGGATCAATGCTGCGCTGGTTTCGTCGTCCGTCTTCCCCATGCTGGGAGTGACGCCGGTGCTCGGCCGCGGCTTTTCCGAGGCAGAAGATCGGTGGGGAAACGACCGAGTCGCGGTGCTCTCCTGGCGGCTGTGGCAAAGCAAGTACGGCGGCGACAAGGCGATTCTCGGCCGCAGCATCAAGCTTGATGAAACTCCGTACACCGTGATCGGTGTGATGCCACCATCCTTCCGTTTTCCCTTTGATGGCAAGCCACTCTCGGAGATGGCCGATCTGTGGGTTCCCGACGCGATCGCGCCGATGCGCCTCGATCCCGGCAATCGCCTGATGGAGTTCGGCGTAGGGCTGATCGGGCGTCTTCGCCCCGGCGTTTCAGCGGCGCAGGCCGGCGAGGATATGCGCAGGATCGCGAAGGTCTTTCAGGCCGAGCACAAGGACGACTATTCTGGCGCGCTCGAGGTCGAGCCGCACACCTTCGCTTTCGCCAGCTACTCCATGGAGAAGGCGAGACCGCTCGTGGCGCTGCTGATGGCCGCAGTCGGCTGTGTACTGCTAATTGCCTGCGCCAACGTCGCCAACCTGCTGCTTGCGCGTGCCAGCCATCGCGTGCGCGAGATGGCGATTCGCTCAGCCGTCGGCGCCAGCCGCACCCGCCTGATTCGGCAATGCCTGGTCGAGAGCCTCGTGCTGGCCGTTGGCGGCGCGGGACTGGGCTTGGCGTCAGCTGAAGCCCTGTTGAGCGCGTTGCGGCGATGGGGCCCGCAATCCGTGCCGCGGTTGCACGATGCCTCTATCGATCCGCTGGTATTGCTCTTTACGCTGGCGCTTGTCGTGGGCACAGGAATTCTATTCGGCAGCGTGCCCGCATGGAAGCTGGCGCACGCTGCGCCTCAGGGCGCTCTCAAGGAGATGCACGCGGCAGGCGCGAGCCGCAGCAGCCAGCGCTGGCTCAATGCTATTGCCATTGTTGAAGTAGCTCTCGCGGTGGTGCTCCTGATTGGCGGCGGCCTGCTCATTCGCAGCTTCACGCGCCTGATGGAAACGCCCTTCGGATTTGACCCGCATGGAACGCTCGTAGTCCGCACGATCTTCGATCGCGCCCGGTATCCCGATCCCGCACGGCGCATTGCCGTGCAGCACGACCTGCTCAACCGGCTCGCCAATCTGCCCGGCGTATCGAGCGTAGCAGCTGCCAGCCACCTTCCCCTGAGCGATGAACGTCAGATCGGCTTTCGCCTCGAACATTCCGCCCCCAACGACTTCCACTGGGCAGCGAATTCGCTGGTCACGCCGGGTTACTTCCGCACAATGGGTATTCCGCTCGTGGCAGGCCGCGACTTTAATGATCGGGATCGCAGCGACACCGTTCCCGTCGCTGTCGTGAGCCAGGCCTTCGCGCGGCAGTATCTGAGCGGCCAGAGCGCTATCGGCAGCCGATTTCACTGGGGAGACCGCGCTCTTTTCACCGTCATCGGAGTGGCCGCGGACGTCCACATTGCCGCGCTCGATGCCGACCCTCCGCCAACGATCTACAACTCTATTTTTCAGGTAGAAAGCGGAGCCACCGGCCGTACGGCGCTGTTGGTGCGTGGAAGGGACTCAAGCGCGGCCGCCTTCCGCGAGATACAGTCGGCGGTCTGGTCGGTCGATCGCGATTTGCCTCTCTATGGCACGACCAGCCTCGCCGACCTTGCTCACGAATCGCTAGATCAACGGCGGTTTACGCTCCAGCTTCTGAACGCCTTCGCGATCTCCGCGCTTGCCCTGGCACTGATCGGCCTCTTTGGCGTCCTTTCGTACCTGGTTGAGCAGCGCGAGCGGGAGTTGGGCGTACGCATTGCCCTGGGCGCCGATCGGAATCAGATCCTGCTCATGATCTTGCGTAAAGGGCTGGCGCTGGGCGCGGCAGGCTGCGCCATTGGCCTGTTGCTTTCGACGCTCAGCACCAGCCTGCTGCGCGCCAGCCTCTATCATGTCGATCGCTTTGACCCTCTGACTCTAGCCGCAGTGCCGGTACTGCTGCTGTTGGTCACTGCGGTCTCAGTCCTCATTCCGGCACGCCGCGCTGCATCCATTGATCCCATACAGGCATTGCGTTCGGAATAGATCTTTCAGCTTGCTCGCCTTCAATCGCGAAATTCCGGATCTCCTGGCACATCGCCTTCAGGAGCCTGAGCCTCAAACGGCGGTGGAGGCCCGGCAAGTACAGGCTCTTCGGCGGCTGCAATCGCAGCGCTACCCGGCTCATCGCGCCAGAGCCAGACGATCCACCAAACGAGAACAAGAATCCAGATTGCAAAGCGCGCATTATCGAGGTTCGAAAAGAGGTGAACGATACGCTGATACTGCTCCCGACTAGTCAAGTGCACGGTCTTCTTGATCGAATCCGTAATGACCTGTACCGCCAGAAAACTCAGCGCGTATGTAGATAGCCCCAAGGCGATCTGTTGCGCATGGCTGCGCCATCCAAATCCGAATCGCTTGCCGAAGATACGCATCACCAGCGCCACTTCGACCGTCAGGATTGCCAGAAAAAGCTGCCCCTTCATCGCGACCAGCACGACGACCAGCAGCGGAAACAACGCAGGCTGCGCGTGCATCGACTCCCACGACTGCCACGGGCCCCAGTACCAGACTGCGGCGGCGCTGATCGCAACCAGGACGCATGTCCAGCCGATCCAACCCGCCGCCTTCACTACGAGGCCAGTCTTACGGCTCGCAAAGACCCGCCGCACCAGTTCCACCAGCACCATCAGCCCGAGCACTGTTCCGAGAAGCACTCCAACGTAGCTTTGCCAGTAGAAGGCCATGGAGGTCAGCTTGCCGTTCAGCAGGTGATCCGCGAGCAGCCGTACGACCCAAAGCGCGATAGCCGCGGTAAACCACGGAAAGCGGCTGATGCGGTCGCGGCCCATCAGCACCACCAGCAAAATCAGGTGGCCGGCAAGCACCACCGTCCACAGAATCTGTTCAACATTCCAATGCATTGAAATCCTTTGTCGGTAGGGATGCAGATGCAATCGGAGCATCCGAGACTGTATTCAGTGTAGCGGGTGATATACGCCGCAATAACGGCGAATGGCTACTCTATGGCGAGCGATTGAATCGCAGGCATCGGACCTTGCGCTGCCGAAAACTGGAGGGCGTTTCCGGCGCCATCAGTATTCAGCTGCGATTCGATGGATATCGTTCCTGAGGATTTGCTATCACCGGTAGAAGGAAAGGCGATACGGGTCGCGACTCGCCCGTTGACGCGGAGCTCGGCGAAGCGAGGCGTCTTGTCCGGATTGCTGTAAACGATGCGAATACGCGCAACCGGAAACCCGGAGGCGATGCCGGAAAAGACCAGCTGGCCCTGCTCGTGGGGCGAAACGCTTCTCTTCATCTCCGCAAGATAGGTTCTGGCCGAAGCCTCATCTCCAATAACGAGCAGCAGGACGGCGTCCGCAGCCGGCACAACGGCAGAGTAGGTCGATTGGAACCTTCCAAGATCGCTCCGGCCCCACGCATCCCTCACGCTTGCCGTGGAGTCAGCCTTGAGCCCAAGGTCGCTCCATCGAACGCTGATCGAGGCAGGCGACGCAGTCCGATTGAGCAGCAGGACGGCACGTCTGCCCATGCCTGAAAGCTCTTTGGACCAGACCTGCAGGCTCGGTGGCGCCGGACCCGGACCCGACGCCGGTTTGGCTGCGGACGCCTCGGCCTCCGCAACACCCACCTCGGATACCTTGACCTCCGAAATCCTGACTGGCGGAAGTCCCAGAAGGTCCTGATCGATTCCTACTACCTCCGGATTTGTCAGGGTGGCTGTATCCGCGGCGGTGAGGCGGGTGAGGTCGGCGCCAACGAGCAAAGGGCCACCAGAGATGGCCCAGAGACTCATGTGAGCGCGATTCTGCTGCTCGGAAAGCCCCGGCATACCAACGACCATCATGTCGGGGTCGTTATAGAAGCCGGTGTGCTGAGCGTCCGGATGCTGTGCCTGATCGAACTCCCGAAGGACTTCTTTGAAGCGGGCTCTCCGGCCGGCATTCTTGGTGTTGGCGACAATGGGATCGACGATATCGCCACCTGTCCTCCAGATATCGGCGGAAATCCCTCCGATGTTCGGTGCCCATGTCCACGGACTCTGCCGGCCCCAGTTGCAGATCGAGAAGTAGAGGGAATGGCCAGTGATGGCTTTTGCGCGGCCGATGGCGCGGGCAATCTCAGCGTATTGAATTGCGGGATCGAGGTTTTCCCTGTCGCCTCCGCACCAATCAACCTTCACGTAGTCGAATCCCCATTGTGCGAACTGAAGAAAGTCCTGTTCGTAATGTCCTTCGCTGCCCTCGTGCGGATAGCCCGGACCCAGATCGGGCGAGAAGGTGCCGCAGCCATCGGCGCCCGCGTCAGTATAGATACCTGCCTTGAGGCCGAGGCCGTGAATAAAGCGAACGATATTCGCTATGTCTCCGGCATGCTCGCCGGATGCGATCGCAGGCCACGCCTTCGGATCGACGACAATGTTCCCATCCCGATCGCGATCGCCCAACCACCAACCTTCATCGATATTGATGTACTCGTAGCCGGCCTTCTGTATTCCGCTCGAGACCATTGCCCTGGCCTGATCCATGACGATCTGCGAATCGACGGTGTTGGAGAAGCTGTTCCACGAAGACCAGCCCATTGGAGGTGGCGGCACTGGTATCTCTTTCGGAGCGCCTTGCGCACTCAATCTCGCAGAGACAAGAAGAACCAAACCGCCTAACAGTAGCGCTGCCTGCGCTGCCCCTCTGATGATTGAAATTAACTGGGCAAACATGGGGATCAGTGTACGACGCACGAGAACTATAGTCATCGGTTTGCGGTCTGCGAAATGCAAAACATTCAAGGGCTTTACAGACGCCGCGCTGCCTTGTAGAACTCCACCATGAGAAAAATTGTCCATCTAGCAATCGTCTGTGCTGTCGCTGTGACTTCTCTCGCCGCGCAGCAGAGCAAGCAGGCATCGCAGCCCGCTCTCGATATGACAGTTACGAAGCCAGAAGCCGTCGGCTTCTCTTCAGAACGGCTCGAGCGGTTGCACGCGCTGATGCAGGAGGCGGTGGACAAGAAGTACCAGGCAGGCATTGTCACCATTCTGGCGCGGCACGGCAAGGTGGTGGATTACCGAACCTACGGCGAGCGCGATATGACGAGCCACGCTGCAATGACCAAGGACACGATCTTCCGCGACTACTCGATGACCAAGCCGGTGACGGCCGTGGCGATGATGATCCTGTATGAAGAGGGCAAGTGGCTGCCTTCGGATCCGATCTCGAAGTACATCCCAGAGTTCGCGCACCTGAAGGTCTACAAAGGCGCGGACGGGACGGGGATCCCGATTCTGGTGGATCCCGATCACGCGCCGACGATGCGCGAGCTGATGACGCACACGGCGGGCTTCACCTACGGCTTCTTTGGCGACACTCCGGTAGACGGGATGTATCGCGACCAGAAGGTGCTGCAGTCGGCCAATCTGCACGAGATGGTAGAGAAGCTCGGGAAGATTCCACTGGTCTACCAGCCGGGAACGCAGTGGCGGTACAGCGTCTCGATGGATATTCAGGGGTACATCGTCGAGAAGCTTTCAGGGCAGTCGCTGCCGGATTTCATGCGCGACCACATCTATCAGCCGCTTGGGATGAAGGATGCCGGGTTCTTTGTCCCGGAGGACAAGCGTAGCCGATTCATGACGCTCTATCGCAGCGGGACGAATGGCGAACTAGTCGCCGACGCGAATGCCGGGCCGAACCCGCGCGACTACGATCACCAGCCTGTGATGGCCTCGGGTGGCGGCGGCATGGTTTCGACTGCGGAAGACTATTATCGGTTTGCCTCGATGCTGGCACGCGGTGGCGAACTGGACGGTGCGCGGGTGCTGGCGCCGGCTTCAGTAAAGCTGATGAGCTCGAACCACCTGCCGGACCGTTTGCTCACAGGTGAGTTCGGCATCGGCGCGCAGACCATGCGGCCGGGCTTTGGCTACGGGTACAACTGCGCGGTCGTCTTCGACCCCCCGACGGCGAATCTGCCGGAAGGCAAGGGAACGTTTTTCTGGGATGGCGCTGCTGGTACTTGGTTCTGGATTGACCCGACGAACGACATCGTTTTCATAGGAATGATCCAACGAATGGGCGGCAACGGCGGCATGAATCTGCAGTATCTGAGCCGGTCGGTCATCTACGCGGCGCTGGTCGATCCGTCGAAGTAGACCCCTTCGTGCGAGGGAACAGATGAAGCGACGCGACTTTGTGAAGTCCGGAATCATTTCCGTGGTTTCGGCCATGCCCGTTGCCATGCCCATTCTCGCTCAGCGATCGAAGGAAGCGCCTACCCATCAGCGGCCTATTGATCTGGGCTATCTTCCCGTAGAAGGTGAAACGCGGATGGAGAACGGCTTGTGGGACGAATGCCCCAGGGAGCGTCAATTCACCAAGGGAGGGAAGGCGGTCATTGCAGACATCCAGGGCCCCGGCGTCATCACCATGATCCACTTTGCCCTGGGGGCCGTCGCATTATCAATCAACCGCGACACCATCCTGCGTATCTACTGGGATGGAGAAAAGACACCGAGCGTCGAATGTCCGCTCCCGGATTTCTTCTGCGACCCGAATGGAGCAATCGAGCGCGTCGACAGCGCTCTGGTGAACAAGTTGCGAGGATGGAACGCTCACTTCCAGATGCCGTTTGCCAAGTCGGCGCGCATTGAGTTGATATACGACAATCCTCGTTATGCTAACGCAACTTTCTCTCCAGGCCACTGGGGTGGCGTGCCTGCCTATAGCTGTGTTACCTACCGCAAGCTGGACTCACTTCCGGCGGATGTTGAGTATTTCCATGCCCAATGGCGCAAGCAGACTTTGCTCTTGGGTAAAGACGATTATGAAGTCGTCCAGGCATCGGGACTTGGCCAGCTTGTCGGGTGGAACGTGACGCTCCGATCGCTTTCCGGCGAGATACCTCCGTGCGATCAGAACGAAGTTATTCATGTGGACGGATCCTCAAAGCCCACTGTCGAGTGGCAGGGGATGGAGGACTCCTTCGGCTTTAGCTGGAACTTCCCGCCAGACGCGAATAACTTTCCTTACGCCGGGTATAACCCTTTCCTGGGAGGCTATGCCGCATATCGCTTTTTCCTGAACGACCGCATCCCATTTCGGAAGTCGCTTCGCATGACCGTCGTCGGGAAGGGCCAAACCGGAGTCGCGTCCACAGCGCCGGGAAGTGAGCTGGAATTTACCAGCGTGGCCTATTGGTATCAAAGAGAGCCGCACCAACCCTTTAGCCCCATCTTGGCTGCCAGCGACAGGGTGCCCTTTGAGCCCGCGGCGTCGCCTGAGAAGTTGGCGGGAGACAGCAGGCATGTGGAAGCCGGCGAAGCATTTGTCTTGAAATGTGGTGGCACTTCCGAAATCGAGTTTTTGGAACTAGGCTGGCCAGCGGCGCACGGATACATCACCCATCCGCCTTACCGCATTACCCACCCGCAGATGACTCCGGAAGTCCAATTCGCCAAGCCTGGCTGGGACTTCCGGTTGGATGAAGGCCAGCCGCTCAATGACAGCATCGCGCGTATTGAGGGCTGGCCATCGGGCTGCTGGCGCAGTATCGGAGGGTTGCTGCAAGTTCGACTTCTCTGTCCCAAGAGGACGAGTGGCACCTTAAAGCTTTTCCTATTGGATGGTGACAAGGCGGGCAGGAAGGAAAGTGTTACCGTGGCAGGCCGGCTGATCGGAGAATACGCTAATTTGCAAACCGGTAAATGGGTGGAGGTGCCGATCTCCGCAACCGATACCGCGGAAAGCGCGATCCTGATAACTATCAGACGAACCGCTGGTCCAGACGCCGCGCTATCGGAGATCGCTTTTATGGAAGCGAAATGATCCCGAAGAGAACATGGCCGGGTTTCATGTTGAACGTGCGAATTAAGAGGGATGGATGGTGCACCCGGCACGATTCGAACGTGCGGCCTAACGCTTCGGAGGCGTTCGCTCTATCCAGCTGAGCTACGGGTGCCCTGATTCAAGGATACCGCATTTCGCACGAAACGTTCTACGCTATCGAATAGCCGTTTCTGCCACCGTCGACCGCTTGCCGAAGCGCTTCCATACTGGTAGCAGCTCACTGGCGGCCAGATGTGCCGCGACCCACAGGGTGAACCAGCCTAGGCCCAGCATCGGAGAGAGCCAGCGCAGTGCTGGGAGCCAAGCCGCAGCACTGCAAACCGCGATGATGATCAGGTTCAGCGTTGCAACCCGGACGGGGCGGAGCCATCGGTCTCTCCCGCTGCGCGCATGGCCATAAGCGTAGCTCCCGAGATAGTGAAAGAAGCTGGCTCCTGCTACATGGAAGACATATACGCCGATTCGAAATGCAGGATGCATGTACGGCCCGTAAGTGCCCCAGACGAACGCCTCGCCATCAAAGAATAAAGCCAGCGCAGGCAGAAACGAGCTGCCTTGAGCGAGCCGCTGCCCCCCGCCAGTGAAAAGTATCACCAACCCCAACGTAAGACATCCGAGAAAGAGCGCCCAGTGATGACTCTGAACGTCTGCGACATCAAACAAAACCAGCGACAGCCATGCGAACGCAGCAACCGGCTGCCACGATACCGATCGCTGCGGCTGCGTGTTTGCCTAGTCCCTTGGTCCGGCAAAGAAGAGTTCGGCTTTGACAAAGTGGGCAATAAACCAGATCCATACAAGCGCGCTGAAGAGAGCCACACCAAGAAGTGAGCGAAATACCAACAGCAGCGCGATCGAGACCACGACCGCTGCCCAATAACTCGTTCGCAATCGTCCGGGTAAGCGAGCTGTGCCCTGAAACTGTCCACGCCATGCGTAGACGAAATGTCCCCAGCCGGCAAATGCGGTAAGCGCATAAAGATTCAGCACCTCTGGGGCGATTTCACCTTGCCATAATCCGGCAGGTGCCATAGGTGCCAGCCGGAAGGGAAGAGCATAGCCGATGCCGAGAAACAAAAACATGAGCGCAAGCGCCAGCCACGGACGACTTGGAGCCGAAACCTGCGTGGAACTTAATGTGGTCATGCTGTGGTCTTTACTTTTATAACGCAGCGATTCCAAAATCTTGCATTCGCTGCATGCTTGTGCCTTCCCGTAATGTCAGCCAGACCCTCGGTTTGCTACACTCTCGCCTGAGAGGGATTCCCGATGCGTTTGCTGAAGATTCCGGTTCTGTTATGTATCGCCGTTGCCATCTTCGCCATGGCTCAACCACAGTTTGCCCAGGGCCAGAAGCCGCCACTCAGCCCGCCCGCCAAGACTGATGTAACGCTCACGAACGCGCACATCTCCATCGATTACAGCGCGCCTTCAGTACGCGGCCGCACAATCTTCGGCGGCCAGGTGCCTTACGGCGAGGTTTGGCGCACCGGAGCGAACGCCGCGACCACTCTGAAGACCTCGGGCGCATTGCAGATTGGCGATCTTAGTGTTCCTGCAGGTACCTACACGGTCTATTCCCTGCCAACAGCTGATGGCTGGAAGCTGATTATTAACAAGCAAACCGGCCAGTGGGGCACCGTCTATGACAAGTCTCAGGATCTGGGGCGGGTCGCAATGTCGGTCGGCTCAAACGCGGCTCCTGTCGAAACGATGGTCATCGACTTCGAAAAGACCATGGGAGACAAATCCGAACTGCATGTGAAGTGGGCCAACGTGGATGCCTCGGTACAGGTTACTGCGGTGAAATAACTCTATTGCGCGGGAAGCGAACTGTTGTTCGCAGCCCGCGTCTCCCGCTCCTGCCGCAGCTCTTCCATTACCGACTGAATCAACTCCTTCGCGCCCTCAATCCCCGCCAGCACAGCCTGCAGATCGAGCCGCGGCTTCGACGGATTGCGATTCGAAATACAGTACACGCCGTGCTGTCCGGTAAGCACCAGCGAGTCGGTGAGCAGGTCCATGGCAACAGCGAGGCGGCCACGCGCGGTGCCCATCATAAATTCATACTTCTCCAGGTCGGCCCGCTTTTCATCAAAGATCGTCATACTATGAGTTTAATTGCGCGGAGGATTCGCGTGGCGGGACAAGGGGCGCAGCGCTATCGAAACTGGAGCGGAACCTCTGGGATACGGTCCTTCGAGGCCGGACCGGATTTCATTCGACTCACATGGCAAGACGGCAAACCCTATCTGTACACCTATGCGACTGTCGGCGAAGAGCATGTAGAGATGATGAAGCGGCTGGCAAAGAAGGGAAGCCACCTGAACGCCTACATAAACCGGCATCCTGAGATTAAGAAGGGATTTGTGAAGTAACGTTCACGCCCGTTTGCGCGCCTTTTTTTTCGAAACATGTGTTGCCGCTTTCTTGCTGCTGGGCGGGACGAGGATGATTGGTTCTTGATTGGGAAACGTCGCAATTAGTGTCAAATGGCCGCCCATCGCCGTTATCGTGCGTTGCATTGTTGACAGGCGCGGATCCTTACGCTTTTCGAGACGCGAGATTTGCATCTGGCCGATGCCCAGAGACTCCGCCATCTCCGCCTGGGTCATCTTGTGGTCCTTGCGGATTTCGCTAAGCGTCATACGCCGCTCAATTTGTTTCAATAATTCATTTCCCCGGGCTTTAATAGCCTTCTGGCGCTCTTCAGGCAGTTGCGCAAGCACATCGTCGACTGAAATCATTCCTCGCATGGAAGTCACTCCTTTGGCTAAAGGTTGTCGAGGTGCTCTTTGTACCTCTTATCGGCCTTTTCGATCAGCCGTTGATAGAACTTAGCTTCACTCACTCCGGACTTATCTCCGGCCACAAGCAGAATTGCATTTCGCTTCGGATCGAATGCGAATGCAATTCGCCAGACCCCGCCGTCAGCCTTGAACCGCAACTCTTTCATGTTTGCGTATTTCGAGTCATTCAACGTGTCGACTTCGGGTGGCTAAGCAACGGTCCGAACTTGCGCAATGGCACCAGCAATGCCAAAAGCTCATCCTGTACCACCCTAGATAATTCGTCGAATTCAGTCTTGAACTTCGGGTGGAAGTAGGCTGACCAACCCATAGAGAAAAATTATGCCATATAAAGCATTATGCGTCAAAGAGCATAAGTAGGACCGCGGTAAAAACGCTCTGACGCGAAATTGCAATTTCGCTTACTTAGTTTCCGGCTTCCAGCGCAGGACCGGTTTTCTTGCTGCCGTTACTTCGTCGAGACGTGAGACGCGGGTCGAGTGTGGTGCGTTCTTGACCAGCTCCGGAGTCTCCTCAACTTCCTGCGCAATCGAGCGCATCGCGGCGATAAACAAGTCCAGCTCTTCGCGCGACTCGCTCTCTGTCGGCTCGATCATCAGTGCGCCGGAGACGATCATCGGGAACGAAACCGTGTAGGGATGGAAACCATAGTCGATCAGACGCTTCGCAATGTCTCCGGTACGGATACCCTTCGCGGCCTGCCGCTTGTCGCTGAAGACAACCTCGTGCATCGAGGCCGTCTTATACGGCAGTTCGTACAGGTCTTCGAGCCCCTTGCGAATGTAGTTCGCGTTGAGCACGGCGTCTTCCGTGGTCTGGCGCAGCCCGTCAGGGCCGTTGGCCATGATGTAGGCCAGCGCGCGAATGAACATGCCGTAGTTGCCGTAATAAGCGCGCACGCGGCCCACCGATTGTGGCCTATCGAAGTTCCATCCCAGGGTATCGCCCTTGCGTGCCAGCACCGGCGTCGGCAAAAACGGCTCAAGAATCGCCTTGCAGGCGACCGGCCCTGAGCCCGGCCCACCGCCGCCGTGGGGAGTGGAGAAGGTCTTGTGCAGGTTGAGGTGCATCACGTCCACGCCAAAGTCGCCGGGACGGACCTTGCCCACCAGTGCATTCATGTTCGCGCCATCCATGTATAGCAGCGCACCCTTGGCGTGCAGTATGTCGGCGATCTTGTGAATCTCGCTTTCGAAGACGCCAATCGTCGAGGGATTGGTGAGCATCAGCGCCGCGGTATCTTCGTCGACAATGCGCTCGAGTTCTTCAACGTCGATGCCGCCCAGCGCATTCGACTTGATGTTCTGCACCTGGTATCCGCAGACGGCGGCAGTGGCAGGGTTTGTGCCATGCGCAGAGTCAGGAATCAGAATCTTGCGCCGCGCATTGCCCTTGGACTCGTGATAAGCCCGCACCAGCAGGATGCCCGTAAACTCCCCATGCGCGCCTGCAGCGGGCTGCAGCGTGATCGTGTCCATGCCGGTAATGTCGATCAGGCACTTCTGCAGCAGTTCCACAATCTCAAGCGAACCCTGGGACAGCGCCTGCGGTTGAAACGGATGCGCCTCAGCCAGCCCCTCGATGCGGGAGACAAATTCGTTCACCCGGGGGTTGTACTTCATCGTGCACGAGCCCAGCGGGTACATGCCGAGGTCGATGGCGTAGTTCCAAGTCGACAGTCGCGTGAAGTGGCGAATGATCTCGATTTCGCTCAACTCAGGCAGCGAACCGGTAGACTCACGATGCACATCGCCAAGCAGAGTCGCCGCGTCAACCTCAGGCACATCCAGCGGAGGCAGCTTATAGCCGCGCTTGCCCGGTGAGGACTTCTCGAAGATCAGGCCTTCATTCTGCGTCTGATGCGCGCGGACTTTGCCGGTAGTGGTGCGAGGAGTAGGGCCGGTTTTTAGTTCTGCGATGGTGGTCACCATTATTCATGCCTCAGTGCAACTTATTCAACCAACGCCGTCTTGCAGCCCGGTAGTTGGTCGTTTGTTCCTATAGGGTCCGAGTGTTGTGGTTGTTCTTGCTTTTTTCTCGCCATACAATCGACGCGACTGCAAGCAGTTGAACTGTGAACGCGGCACCCATCAAGATTGTGAGTGGTTGGCTCGGCTTGTCGATTAGATGACCTAGAAACACGTTTCCAATAAGCGCCGTAGTCACGCCGGGCATTAACAACTTATTGTTCAGCGGTGCGTTCAATCGAGCTTGTTCGGCAAGGAGGGCAATTAAGAACGCAATTAGTACAAGCATCACAAACACAAGAACGCCGTCAGTTACTCCGCTGGAGCGGCGACTGACGATAAGCGAGGCGGGATAGAGTACTGCCGTAACCACAGTTGATTTTGCAATCCAATTGAGCTTCACCGTACCTCCCCCCATCCCGATATTCGAAAAGTAATCTTCCGGACTAAAGTTCCATTTGACTTTGCTGCCTGATTCTCGTGGATAAATCCCCAGATCCCAAAACTATGCTTCGACTGGTGTGCTTGCTAAGACTCCTGCGGTGGATTCGATCTGGATCCGTGTGTTCAATTCCGTTGCGCACCACAGGGTCGCGTTGCCCAGCTCTGGATACCACTTGCCAAGGTCGAGGCCACCGATGATCTTTTGTTCGAGAAGGCGCGAATTCAACTGCGACGGCGCTTCGCCGGTCTGCAGCACAAACTCATGGAAGCGCGGACTCTTCGCGAAGAGTAATTTCGTTCCGTCGTGCGCGCTCAGTGTCTTCGCCGCAAAATCTGCTTTTGCAAGATTCTGCACGGCCAGATCGCGAATACCCTGCTTGCCATATACAGTCAGAAAGATTGTCGCCATCAGCGCCACGAGCGCCTGATTGGTGCAGATATTCGAGGTTGCCTTCTCGCGGCGAATATGCTGCTCGCGCGTCGACAGCGTGAGCACGTATCCGCGATTGCCATCGGCATCGGTCGTCTGCCCGGCGAGCCGTCCCGGCATCTGACGCAGGTATTTTTCCTTGGTCGCAATCACGCCGCAGAAGGGCCCACCATAGCTGATCGCCACGCCAAACGATTGCGCTTCCATCGAGACGATATCCGCCTCAACCGGCGGCTTCACCACGCCCAGAGAAACTGCTTCGGCAATCGAAACCACCAGCAGCGCGCCCTTCGCGTGCGCCAGCTCCGCAATCGCCGGAATATCTTCTATCACGCCGAAAAAGTTAGGCGATTGCACCAGCACGCAGGCAGTCTCATCGGTAATTGCTGCTTCCAGGGCCTTCAAATCGACGCGCCCAGTCTCGGCGTCGTAGCCCACAACGGAGTTCGGCAACCCCTGATGCTGCGCGTAGGTGGTCATCACTTCGCGATACTCAGGATGCACTGTCGCCGCAACCACCGAGTTGGACCGGCCCGTAATGCGCGCTGCCATCATCACGGCTTCTGCCACGCCCGTCGAGCCGTCATACATGCTGGCGTTGGCAACATCCATGCCCGTGAGTTCGCAGATCATCGTCTGAAACTCGAAGATTGCCTGCAGCGTTCCCTGCGTAATCTCAGCCTGATAAGGCGTATAGCTGGTCAGAAACTCGCCGCGCTGTACCAGCGAATCGATGATCACCGGGCGATAGTGCCGATAGCAGCCTGCGCCCAGAAAACTCGCATAGCCGACCGCATTCTTCGTGCTTGCCAGCTTGAAATAATCGATGATCTCGCTCTCGGCCATCTGGCGCGGTACGTCAAGGTCGCGCTTCAGGCGGTACTCCGCTGGGATAACTCCGAACAGATCGTCGATAGAACGCGCGCCGATCTGTTCGAGCATCTCGACGCGTTCGGCGTCGGATTTAGGCAAATAACGCATCTTCTAGTGTCCCGTCTCTTCTGCAATAAAAGCTTCGTAGGCCGCGGCATCCAGCAGCTTATCAACTTGCGATGGGTCAGAAAGCTCGACTTTGATCATCCAAGCATGGTGGGCGTCTTCATTCACCTTGTCGGGAGAGGTAGCCAGCTCCTCGTTGATCGCCGTCACCGTGCCGCTTACCGGTGAATACAGGTCGCTTACCGCCTTCACGCTCTCGACCGAGCCAAAGGTTGCGCCGCCCGTAACCGTGTCGCCGACCTTGGGCAGCTCGACAAAGACGATGTCGCCCAGCGTGTCCTGCGCGTAGTTGGTAATGCCAATCGTGCCGATGTTGCCGCTTACATCAATCCACTCATGCTCTTTGGTGTAGTGGTAGTTGGCAGGGTAAGCCATGACAGTCCTTTCATAGACATCGGGAATGGGTTCGTAGCGGTAAAAAACTCTAGTTGACTCTATAGTGTAAGACCTTTGGCGGGTAGGGGGAAATTCGCCGCCAACTCAGATTGCCGGACAGAAACCCGGATAGGGTTCCAGCGGAATCAGTGCCACAATCTCCAGCATTCCTGCCTGGTAAATGGGCAGGCTTTCGATAGCCGCGCGTACGTGGGCTTCAGAGGCCGCCTCCCACAAAATCGAGGCACCTGGAATGTCGCCGCGCTTCCAGACCTGACGCAGCGTACCGGCAGCGTAAAGCTCGCGCACGCGAGCCGTTTCGCGAGCCGCCAGCTCCGGAGTAAATGCTTCCTTGGGAAACTTGTCGACGAGCCTGCGGCTGAGTGAAAGAAATTGCATGCGCTTATTGTAGCGAGTCCGATTTGCAGTACTCGACGGAAAGCATCTAATCGCCGCACATTGTGTTCGAAGCAGTAAAAGCAGGAAAAAGTCGGCTGCGATGCATAATGCAGCAAAGCCTCTGTACACAGCGTCTAATAACTGTGTAGGCGTGATTTTCACGCACATAAAGGGGTACATGAATGAAAAGGGCTGCAATCACACTTGGAATAGTTCTCGGAGCGTTGCTTTTAGCTCCGGCTATCTTCGCGCAGGGAGAAAAAGAAGGCCAAGGCCGCGCTGTAGTCACGGTTCTTCCCAAGAGCACCGGCGACTCATCCGTGGACGCAGCCCCAAACGGCCTCTCCCTCAAAGTGAACGGCAAAGAAGCCACGGTGGCGAAATGGACGCCGCTGCGCGGAAATCGCGGCGGACTCGAACTGGTTGTGCTCATTGATGGTTCTGCTCGCAGCAGTCTTGGCCGCCAGTTAGACGACATCACACACTTTGTTCAGAGCCTGCCGCCGGATGCCCGCGTTGCAATCGGCTACATGCAGAACGGCAATGCCGCGCTTAGCGGCCCACTCACCACCGACCGTGCCGAAGCGCTGCGTGGACTTCACATTCCGGCCGGATCGCCCGGCTCCAACGGCAGCCCCTATTTCGCACTCTCTGATCTGGCAAAACGCTGGCCGTCCGAAGACCCCTCCGCTCGCCGCGAAGTGCTGATGGTCACCAACGGAGTCGATGAGTACAACCGTCGGCTCGACCTCGACGATCCCTATGTCCAGGCCGCCGTCAATGACTCTGTGCGAGCTCGAATCATCATCTACGCTATCTACTGGCGCGATCAGGGCCGCGTCGATCAGACACAGTACGCCAACAACACCGGTCAGAACCTCATCCAGATAGTCACGGATGCGACCGGCGGCAAGAACTTCTGGATCGGCAGTGGGAACCCTGTCTCCTTCCAGCCTTATCTCGAAGAGCTCAATCGGCGCTTCCGCAATCAGTATGAGCTGAGCTTCATCACACGACTCAACGGCAAGCCGGAGATCCAGACCATGAAGCTCAAGTTGAGCTCGCCAGGCAGCGAGGTTACTGCTCCACAGCAGGTCCTTGTAGGCCGCGCGACGGTTACCCAGGACTAAGGACGGGGAAGGTCGGCTCCAATGTCGCGATCCCGATGGGACTAGCCTTTTCGGCGATTCGGTGTACCCTAGTGTGAACTGATCGCGATTTCTCACCAATGCTGATCAGCTTTTCTTGACATTCCTCGACAAAGGACCTGCCACCGCTCCGATGAGTGCCAATGAACCCGTCTATATCGATAGCTCACCAGACCGAGAGGCCCGTCCGCTCGATCGCCCGCTTGATTTGGATCGCCTGTTTCGCGACTACCTGATCGACGGCGCTTACGATGAGATGCGCACTCCCGATGGAGGCATCCGCCCGCATTATCAGGCGCTTGTCGAAGTGCTGGCTAATCTTCCTCATGAGGAGCTACTGCGCCGCAAGCAATCCGCCGATCTGTCGTTTCTTACCCAGGGCATCACCTTCACCGTCTACGGTCGCGACGAGGGCACCGAGCGCATCTTCCCATACGACCTGCTGCCTCGCTTGGTCGCAGCCGACGAGTGGGACCGGATAGAACGTGGCCTCACGCAGCGAATCACCGCCCTCAATCACTTTTTGCGCGACGTCTATGGCGAGGCTCGAATCCTCAATGACCGCGTTGTGCCGCGCGACATGGTCTATAGCTGCAAACACTATCGCCGCCAGATGGGTGGCCTTCAAGTACCGCGTAACATCTACATCGCCGTGGCTGGCACCGATCTGTTGCGCCTGCGGTCGGGCGAATTTGTCGTGCTTGAGGACAACCTGCGCGTTCCTTCCGGTGTGAGCTACATGCTCACCAATCGCAGGGTGATGAAGAGGACCTTCCCCCATCTCTTCCACAGCTACGGAGTGCGGCCCATTGAGCACTATCCGCAGTTACTGCTGGGCACGCTGCGTTCGCTAGCTCCCGAGGGACGACCCGAGCCGAATATCGTCCTGCTCACGCCGGGCGTTTACAACTCTGCTTATTTCGAACATACGTATCTCGCACGCCAGATGGGCATCGACCTCGTCGAAGGCCGCGACCTGGTCACCCACGACAACGTCGTCTACATGCGCACTACAGATGGCCTCAAACGCGTCGACGTCATCTATCGCCGCGTCGATGACGACTTCAGCGATCCGCTTGTTTTCCGGCACGACTCGGGACTCGGCTGTGCGGGCCTCTTCAACGCCTACCGCGCCGGCAACGTAACCGTGGCCAATGCCTTCGGCACCGGCCTCGCCGACGACAAAGCGATGTACGCCTACGTTCCGCAGATCATCAAGTACTATCTCGACGAAGATCCGATTCTCAACAACGTCGAGACCTATCTACTCACTGAGAGCGCATCGCGGCAGCACGTGCTCGCCAACCTCGACAAGCTGGTAGTCAAGGCAGTCGGCGAGAGCGGTGGCTACGGAATGCTCATTGGGCCTCATTCGACCGCCGCGCAGCGCGAAGAGTTTGCCCGCGCCATCGAAGCCAATCCGCGCAACTACATCGCGCAGCCCACGCTCGATTTCTCCCGCGCCCCATGTCTATTCGGCAGCCACATCGAGCCGCGCCATGTCGATCTGCGACCCTACATTCTCTTCGGAGACAAGGTGAACATCGTCCCAGGCGGCCTGACCCGTGTCGCGCTTGAGAAGGGCTCGCTCGTGGTCAACTCGTCGCAGGGCGGCGGCAGCAAAGATACCTGGGTGCTGGAGTAAATCAGCTCAATCGGAGAATTGCAGATGCTTTCCCGCGTTGCCGACAGCCTCTACTGGATGAGCCGCTACCTCGAGCGCACCGAGAACACCATTCGCCAGCTCGATGTAACTATGAGCCTCTTGCTGGACACTTCCGAAACCAGCGCCGATACGCGATGGCGCCGCCTGCTCGCCTCGCTTGGCAACCCCTCCGGAGTGGAATGGAACGGTGACATGGATGAGATGGCCCGCACCCTCATCTTTGACACGTCGATCCATGCCTCGGTCATCTCCTGCGTCAACGCCGCCCGTGAAAACGCCCGACAAGTGCGCGAGGAGATCAGCACCGAGCAGTGGCAGCGACTCAACCGCCTCTATCACCAGGTTCACTCGCCCCAGGCACAGCCGCAGTTCACCGCGAATATGAACGACTTCCTTGCCTCGGTCGTGGACGGCATCCATCTTTTCAAAGGCGTCAGTGACACCACCATGATTCACAGCGAGGGCTGGCAGTTCATCCGCATGGGCAGATACCTTGAGCGTGCCTACGCTACGGCTACGCTCCTCGAGGTCTACCAGGAGAGCCTCCTCGACCTGCCCGAGCAAGAGCACTCCGGTTACCAATATCTCGAACTCGTCGGACTGCTGCGCTGCTGCACCTCGTTCGAGGCCTACTGCCAGGTCTACACCGCTGATCTGTCACCCGATCGCATTCTCGAATTTCTGCTGCTCAACCGCGATTTTCCCCACGCACTTCGCTACTCGATTGACGCGATCCGGCAGTCGCTCGACGCGATTCAGCGCACCGGGGGCCGCCGTCCTCCGGATGATCTCCACGCCACAGTTGGCCGCCTCCACTCCATGCTTCGCTATACCACGATCCACGAAATCCTGGAAGGTAACCCGGGAGCCTTCCTGCATTCGATCCGCGAGCAGTGCCAGCAGATTCACGAGCTCCTCTATCGCTATTACATCCACTACTCCATTCAGTCGGCGCTAGCTGTTTAGCATCTCACTACGAGTGGTTTCACGATCTGTCGTACTGCGAGGCCTCATGAATTTCTATTCAGTCCGCCACCTCACCCGCTTCCGCTACACGCGGCCGGTCAGCGAAAGCATCATGGAAGTCCGCATGCATCCGCGCTCCGATCATGGACAGCACTGCCTCTCCTTTTCGCTGTCGGTCAGCCCGCGTTGCCGCGTCTTCAGTTATCAGGATCACTACGGCAACAACGTCCAGCACTTCGATATTCCCGGCGATCACGAACAGCTGGTCATTATCGCGGAATCCCTGGTCGAACAGATGCCGCAAGCTGAGATTCCCGACTTCCTCGCTCCCGATGCATGGCAGGCCCTTGACGCCATGATCGCGGAGGGCGATTACGGCGAGATGTTGCTTCCCAGCAACTTCGCCGAGCCCACGCCGGTCCTGCTCCAG
>Ga0206964_10107_pt2 | contig 25072 bp, 22 predicted proteins | sample Alteio_BWOrgHeat_25_FD_152980 | JGI IMG/M metagenome (GOLD analysis project Ga0206964, IMG submission 152980) | Enriched cells from forest soil in Barre Woods Harvard Forest LTER site, Petersham, Massachusetts, United States -... | ecosystem: Environmental > Terrestrial > Soil > Temperate forest >...
CCACTGCCACCAGCACCGCCCCAAAAATAAGTGAATGGCGGATATTGTGCAGCGATGCCTCAATGAACGTCGCCGGACGGTGCAGTTTGCCGTAAAGGGTGATTCCTTGCGCGTCGAACACCGGCTTCAGGTCGTCGAGCGCTTTTTCCAACTCCAGGGTCACTTCCATTGTATTTGAACCATATTGGTTCGCCATCGTCAGGAGAATGCCCGGACGGCCCTGGATCAATGCATCGCCAAACTTAGGCTCCGCTCCGGCTAGCACCGTCGCCACATCTTTGATGCGCACCGGCACACCGTCCGCACTCATGGTAATGACAACATTGCCCAATTCCTCCGCACTGAGCGACTGGCCTTCCGTCTGGATGACGAGCCGCTGGTTGTCATTCTCAATAAATCCCGCCCCAACCACGCCCGTCGATAACTTCGCTGCGGCGATTACCTCATCCAGACCTACATTATGCGCGGCGAGCAAATTGGGATGCACCTGGATCTGCCACTCGCGCACTTCCCCGCCAAACACTTTGCAATCCGCCACTCCCTGGACCGACAATATACGCGGGCGCAGTGTCCAATCAGCAAACGTGCGCAACTCCATCGGCGTAAGCTTGTCACTCACCAAACCGATTTTGAGCAAGTCCATCGTCGACGAAGTCAGCGGCGACATTGTCGGCGCTTTGACTCCCGCAGGCAGCGAACCTGCCGCCTCGCCCAATTTTTCGGCGAGCATTTGCCGCGCTGGCAAAATCGGCGTCCCGTCTGTAAACACGACCGTGATCACTGAGAGACCCTGAATCGAAATCGACCGCAGCGACTCCTCGTTGCCCAAGCCATTGAGCTGGTTTTCCAGCGGATGCGTTACCAACGACTCCACCTGTTCAGCCGACAACCCTGGCGCCTCCGCCTGCACCACCACTTCCGGCGGCACGAAATTCGGCAACACATCGAGTTTGGCGTGGTAAGCATCATACAGCCCATAGGCCATGATGAGCCCGGCGATGATCATCACGGTACCGCGATAGCGCAGAGAAAGTCTGACCAGGGCTAGGAGCATCGGAGGAAAATTTTTATGGAAAACAAGGGAAACGATGGTGTGCCTGCCACTACGGCCCGCCTGTCGCACCTTTGAGTTCTTCGGAGAGCAATTGCGCCGCGCCGTTGACCACCACTTGGTCCTGTGCCGTCACTTCGCCGCTCGGGATAAATACCGTGCCGTCGCGCAGGGTCGCACCGAGCTTGACCCGTCGACGCTCGAAATCTTCGTTGTTGGTCTGCGCATAAATGAACGTGTCGCCATCGTAGCGTACAATGGCCTTGCCCGGCAGTTGCAGGCCTTTTTGGCCAGCGTCAGCACCGGTAATCGATGCACTCATTTGCATACCGGGCACCGGCGGATTTTGGCGGAGGATGCAGATCAGCGCACTGCCCTGCACTTGCGCGTCGGTGCTCGCCGCCGGGCCGAGCAGTTCCGCCTCCACTGGCATGGCGTCGCCTCCCACCGGTGCCAGATGCACTGTCAATGGCGCGGTGGGCAAATTTTCTCCGCCGGGCACATCCACGCGTACGAGCGCCGCTTCCCGCGTCAGCAGCGAATGCGCCAGTTGCGGCAAATCTTCGCGGCTGACCAAGACCGCCCCCCACTCCGAAATCATCCGCGCCTGCACCGCCGCCAGTTGGGCCTGGTCATGTTTCACCGCCGCATCAGCCGTTTCCAGCGCCTGCGCCGAGGCGTTGTCGCTGGCTTTTAAAGTCTGCGTGCGCGCCAATTCCTTGCTCGATGCATCCAGCGCGGACTTGTCCATGTCCAATTCAGACATCTCCGCAATCAAACTGGCTGGATCCAACACGCGCGCAAAACCCGCCGTTTCCGCCTTGTATTCCATGGGCGTCGGTTTGGCCATTTGGATATCAGCCTTTTCCTGATCATCAGTTTCCAAATGCACCGTGCCGGGTGTCGCGTCTGGGGCGGCCGGTGCCGCCACTGCCGCCGCTGGCGCAGGGCCAAAACCAAAAAACAACCACATGGCTCCAGCGCCCAGTAGTGCGCCGATAATAATTGCGGGAATAATCTTTTTCATGGCTTGGTTGCGGGAATTGTTGCGGGCGTGTCGTTCGACAGCGCGGGTAGATTGGTAAAAGGAACTTGGAGGGCATCTTCGAGCTGGCCGGAGGCCGAGGCCGCCTGTGCCTGGGCATCAACGAGCGCCAATTCACTCGCACTGACATCCAGTAATGCCGTCTGGTAATCCAGTGCATCGGCCGCCCCGGCGTCGATCTGTGCGTGCACCTGGTCGAGGTGTTTGCGCAATTCTGCGTCAACTTTATGCAGGCCGTCCACTTGGCTCGCCGCAGCGGCGCTGATGGCCGCCGCAGAATCAATCTGCGCAATGACGTGGGCTTGTACCGCGAGTAACTGGGCGGCCGCCTGGCGGCGGGCAGCCTCGGCCTCGGCGATCGGGCCTTCATTATGATTGAAGGCCGGCAAGTCCATGCCGATGGACATATCAAATTTATTTTCGCCCAAGTCATAAACATACCCGCTACCCAAATGCACATCGGGATATTGCTTCGCAATTTCAAGCTGCAGCGCCGACTGGCTCGCCTGGTAATTCGCTAATGCCGATTGAATATCCGCCCGCGTTTCGAGGGCCACCGCACGTGCCGCCTTGAGTTCCTCCGGCGTAAATACCCGACCGGTACTTACTTGGTCAGCCGAAAGTGTTTGCCCCTCCAATGCCGCCAGTGGCACCCCCAATGTCTCCGCCAACTTGCTGCGTGCCACCAACAACGTCCTCTCAGTACTGTCGGCATCCACCTGCGCTTTGACCAATGCGAGCCGGGCCGATGAAACTGCGTCTGCCGCAATCGCCCCGACACTGCGGCGTTGTTCGAGTAAATCCACCACGTGTTGTTGTGCTTCGACTCCTCGGCGGGCGACGACCGAGCGCTTTTCCGCTGCATCGCCATCTATCAATGCCTGGCGCAAATCTGCCCGCACCTGCCACGCCGCTGCAAAAATATTTTGTTTCGCCGCCTCGGCCAGCCATTGCGCCTGCGCGATGCGTTTGCTGCGCTTGCCGGCAGTTTCAATCGGTATGTCCACCGATACCCCCGGGAACCACGGCGTCTTTTCGCCCTGATTGATAAACGCATATCCGGGCGTCAAGGTGACTGACGGATTGGGCCGCTCCGCGCCGGTAATTATGGAGCCCTGTGCGCCCGCCCACTGTAATCTGGCTAAATCCAGCGACGGATTATAATAAAAGGCAACCCAGTTCAGCGTTTCAAAATCCCACGACTTAGGCGGCCAATCCGTCTGATCATGGCCCAGATTTTGTTGCAAATAATTCCGCAAATCAGGACTGGCCAGCGATCGATTCAACAACTGCGCCGCCGTCTGCCCCGGTGCCAATGGCTGATCCACATAACTCTGGCAACCGCCCACCAGCGCCGCGATCAGCGCAACCGCCCCCAGGGGTAGCCAGCATCGAAAAATGGGTGGAGGCATGGGGAATAGCAATTCAACTTAAACGAACCAACATTACAAGAACATGATGACTAGGCCTGCTCGGCGGTTTGCGGCCCTGTCAGCGTAAATTCCAATTGCCGCTGTTCATCCATCGTCGCGGTCAGTGTCCAGCCCATCGCTTGGGCAAACATCCGCGCCAGCGGCAGTCCGAGTCCAAAATGCCGGCCACCGGTGCGCGCCTCTTCTTTGCGCCAAAAACGGTCGAACAATTTGGCCACATCTGCCGGCTCCAAGCCCTCCGCCCGGTTGGCCACGCGCAAAATTACTCCCGCTTCGCTTTGTTCCAATCTTACCAACACGTCGCCACCAACCGGCGCATAGTCCGCCGCGTTTTCAAACAGGTTGCCGACAATGGAGCGGAGCAAGCCCGCATCCGCCGGAATAATTGCTGGCGCCAGTTCCCACCGCACTTTTAATCCGCGCTCTTCCGCCCGCGTGCAATAACTCTGCCAGGCGTCCTCCACCAACAACCGCAGATCCACTGGGACCAATGGTCCCGTCGCTTGCTGTTGTTCAGCGCGGGCGAGCATCAATAAATTCGTTACGATGGTTTGCATCTGCATCGCGACCGCCAGCACTTCCTGATCCGCCCCCGCTTCGCGCGACTCCGGCCATTTGATCGAGCACTCCGCCAGGCTGCGCAATTCCGCCAACGGCGTGCGCAATTCATGCGCGAGATCGGCGCTAAACCGGCGTTCGCGCTCAAAGGAAACCTCGAGGCGCGCCAGCAATTCATTCAGGCGGCTGACAATTGGCTGCAATTCCGCCGCCAGTCCGGAGACCGGAAACCGCGTCGTCAGCGAATTCGCATCAATGCCGGCCGCCTGCTCCCCCAACTGCGCCAGGGGTTGCATGCCACGCTTCAGCACGCGTGGGATTACCCACAGCATTGCCCCCGCCAACAACACCCCACTCACCGCGCCGATGCTCAAAAGCTCCGTCAGCGCTTCCGCCAGCGCCTCGCTGTCACTCGCCACCACGAGCAATAACTGCGGCTTCGTTTCATTTCCGCTATGCTCACCGATTTCCTGGGACGGCGAATATTTCAGCAACAGCGCGCGTCCGTTATGGCCATTCGGCAACCGTACCCGGCGCGGTCGCCCAGGCCGGTCCGGTCGCGGCAAGTCTGCCCCGGCCAGCGAATCTGACCGCACCACCGCTTCCCCCGTCATCGTCCATATTTCAAAATAATCCTCCGCATCGGCCCGGCTGAAGCTGCGAAAGAAATGATCGCTCACATCCACCTGAATCCGGCTTCCGTCATTGGAGGTCAGCGAACTGATTGCCAGCACTTTGGCCCGCAATGCATCATCGAATTGCTCAATCAATTCGTCACGCGCGGCAAAATAAAGCGCCGCCATCACCCCGCTCAGGAGCACTAAAAACGTCACGAGCATTTCGCGCGTGAGCTGGCGCTGGATGGAAATCATGTCGCTGGCGCCTCGACCGCCTGGTCCAGTGCGTAGCCCAGACCGCGGCGCGTGTGGATAAGCGGCTCATCTCCGGCCACCGCCAGCTTCTTGCGCACGCTGCATATCGCCGAATCCACCACGTTGCTCATCGGGTCCACCTGCCCGTCGTAAATATGTTCCTCAATTTCCGCACGCGTCACCACCTGCCCACGCCGTCGGGCCAGGTACTCCAGCAACAGGTATTCACGCGCCGTCAAATCAATTGGATAGCGCCCGCGCTTCACCCGCCGGCCCAGCGTGTCGATTTCCATGTCGCTTACTTTGATCACCGCCTGCTTGGAGCCATACGCGCGCCGACATAACGATTGCACGCGTGCAAGCAACTCCTCCAAATCAAACGGCTTGATCAAATAATCATCCGCGCCCGCCCGCAGTCCTTTCACGCGGTCAGGCACCGTATCGCGCGCCGTCAGCAAAAGCACATGCGTTGTTTTGCCGTGCTCGCGCAATGTCGTCAGCACGGACAATCCATCGCGCTTCGGCAGCATGATATCCAATATGATAACGTCATATTCGTGTGACTCCGCCAGCCACAGCCCTTCCTCGCCATCACCCGCCAAATCCACCGCGTAGCCGGACTTGCGCAACGCCGTCCCGAGCGAACGTTGCAACCGCGCCGAATCTTCAACAACGAGAACACGCATGGCAGGTAAACAAAAACGGCCCCCAAGAAGGGTGCTTGGGGGCCGTTGTAGTTAAATTTAACAGGTGGGAAAGTCCTCGCGCGAGTTATTTCTTGGCCTCTGGAGCAGCATCCGTGCCGTAGACCAGGACCTCGAAGCTATCGGCCACATAAGACGGGCGACCGCGCCGGGCACCCGGAGCCGTGCTCGTGCTCGCTGCGGGCTGGGCTCCGGCCGCTGGAGCCTGCACCTTCGATGTAGCCGCATAAATTCGGTGCGTGGTTGGATCAACCGCGATGGTCTTTGCCCCGGTCGCTGTTACCAGGTTTTGCACCAAGGTCAGCTTTCCGCCGACGTCCTTCGCAATCGTCAACCCGCCGGGAGCCTGGCCGCCTGGCGTAAAAGCATAGCCCAAGCCCGGGTCAAATCCCGCCGAGTCAATGCCGGGCGCCGCCTTCAAAGTATCCAAAACTTTGCCGGTCGTAGTGTCGATCATCGCCATCGTGTCATCGCATCCCATGAACAGCCGGTGGTGCTCTGCATCAAATGCCTGGCCCGACGCCCCACCCGCTGGCGCATTCGGCCAGGTAGCCACCACTTTATGCGTCTTGATGTCGATAACCGCCACTTCCGCCTTGTCTTCCAAATTGTCGTACACGCGACCCGCGCCCACGTCCACTGTTGCCGATTCAGGCTTGCCGCCGAGCGGAATTGTCGACGTTACCGCCAACGTCGCCACGTCAATCACCGAGGCCGACTGGCTGCCGCCGTTGAACGCATAAACTTCGTTCTGGCTCGGCTCATACATTATCCAGTCGGGATTCGTGCCGGTATCGATCGTCTTCGTGATTTTCAAAGTCTTCAAATCAAAGACAGCCACATTGTTGGAGCGCCCATCACTGATAAACCCCAGCCCCGCCTTGGCCACAATGGCGATGCCATGCACACCTTTCAACCCGGTGATGTCGCCGACTACCGTGTCATTCTTCAGGTCCACCACCGTGACAGTGGTGCCGTGGCTGACGTACAGCCGTTGGGCTTCCGCATCAACTGTCAGGTAGTCCGTGCTCGGCGAACCGCCGAGGTGGATTTCCTTGATGAAGTGATACGGGCCGGACGCCGCCGGGGCATCCGCCGCATGTACGGCCAGCGCCGCACAGGTGAAAACCGACAGGGCCAGCAACGAGGATTTATTCATGACGCAATACGGGGGTTAAAGTTCTGACGAAAAGTGAGGTGATGCTACCCCATCGGGCATTATGGGAAGATGATGGCTGCGGGTGGCTCAATCCTTCCCCATCTTTTGGCCTAATGCGACGGGCCCCAACGAGACGTAAACGGGTAAATTATAAACACCGCGCGGCCCACCACATTTTGCGCGGGCACCGCGCCCCAATAGCGGCCGTCGTAGCTCGTGGGCGAATTGTCGCCCATCGGGAAATAATGGCCTGGTGGCACAGTATAAGACTCACCGGGGTGCAAATGTTTCGTCTGGCCCAAATTGCCAAAACTGTAGCCGGGATAGTTTCCTTCCTGGTGCGCATTCTTGTCAAATGCCGCCGCCCCGGAATTCGGCTGACCATTGCGGTAGAGCATAGGCGCGCGTACTTCCAACTCGTCGCCCGGCGTGCCGACCAACCGCTTGATGTAATACTGGTCTTCGTGGACCATCGTGCCATCCGGCAATTGCGTCCACAAATCATCAATGCCGGCGGTGTGGAACACAAACGGATCGCCAGGCTTGGGCGCGATGAAATTATAGGAAATGCGGTCCACGAATAGCATGTCGCCCGTGCGCAGATCAAAATCCAGAATGCGGTCGCCCGCCTTCACCTGCCGGCCGGTGGTGACCAAAAGCTGCCCACTGGCATCGCGGCGTATCCGCCCCGTTTGGTTTAGCAGAGTGAAAAACTTTTGCGGAACTTTCCAGGCCGCTTGATAGAGGTCCGGGAAATACGTCGCAAAAAAAGCTTCCTCCACCCCGCGGTCAAAATCACTGGGCACCCGTACTGTGACACTGGCATCCCCCACGCGCAGCGTATGCTCCCGCTCCTCCTCTGGAGACAACCATAGGTGGCCCCAGGTCCGTTCTTGCACTACTTTGTATTCGGCATCCACCCCGATGGGCGCGGGCTGGGAAATATCGCTCACCGGAACATCAATTTCCCGCACTGGCAAAGCCACTTCGCCATCCACCGGCGCCCGCACTTCGTAATGCTGCGCCCACTGGGTGACAAAATTATAAACCCGCGCCACGGGGCTCGGTCCCGGCTTGTCTATGCTATATACATACGGCGTCATGCCGTAATAAGTTGGGTACATCGAGTTTGTCGGGATCTTGAACGGCTGCAGGAAAAACGTGCGGATGCCGATGACCAGGATTGCCGCGCCAATGAGCATCTCCGTATATTCTCCCATCACCGTCAGCGGATAAATATCGCCGCCACAGGGCAGCATCGCCTCGTGCAATTCACTACAGGCCTGGTCCATTTCTTCCGGCGAGGCATTTTTCTTGTCCTCCCACATTTTTTGCAGCCGGGCCGAAGCTGCGCGCATTCTCGCTAGCGCCTCCGCCGGCACCACATCGCGCCGGTAGCAATCCACCTTGTCGGCCAGCCGCAACAGGTTTTCCGCCTGCTCTCGCGACGCCGCCAGCTTGGATTTTGAAAAGGGAAACATCCGAAAGCTTGATTAAACGGAGTTGCGGGAAAATTTCAGCACAAATCCGCGCTATTTCGCGCTGGCGTTCGTGTGCAGGATTTTGACAAACGCGTCCTGCGGTATCTCCACCTTGCCGATTTGCTTCATGCGCTTCTTGCCTTCCTTCTGCTTGTCCAGCAGCTTGCGCTTGCGCGAAATATCACCGCCGTAACACTTCGCCGTCACGTCCTTGCGCAGGGCCGACACCGTCTCACGCGCCACCACTTTGCCGCCAATCGCCGCCTGGATGGCCACCTTGAATAGTTGCTGCGGCAAAAGTTCCTTGAGTTTTTCGCAGAGCGACCGACCGCGGCCTTCCGCCTTCGTGCGGTGCACAATCGACGCAAACGCATCCACCGGGTCGGTGTTGACCATGATATCCAGCCGCACCAGATCCGCCACTTCATACTCGCCTACTTCATAGTCCATCGAGCCATAGCCGCGCGTAATGCTCTTCAAGCGGTCATTAAAATCCACCAAAATTTCATTCAACGGCAGCTTCGCATGCAAAAGAATGCGTTCCTCGTCGAGCGTCTCCGTCTTGTCGCACAACCCGCGCTTTTCCGCAATCAGCGCCAGCAAGTCGCCAATACAGGCATTGGGCGTCAGAATCGTTGCGCGGATCGTTGGCTCTGCAATCGTCAAAATGGTCGACGGATCGGGCAGTTGCACCGGATTGTCGATTTCGATGACTTCGCCGTTGGACTTCGTCACCTTGTACACCACGCTCGGGTAGGTCGAAATAATGTCCACGTCATATTCGCGTCGGATGCGCTCCTGCACGATTTCCATGTGCAGCAAGCCGAGGAACCCCGCGCGGAAACCAAAGCCCAGCGCCGCTGAACTTTCCGGCGTATACACCAGCGCCGCGTCGTTGAGCTGCAACTTCGACAGACTGACCTTCAGCTTCTCGTGGTCGGAAGTATCGAGCGGATACAGCCCGCTGAACACCATCGGGCGCACTTCCTTGTAGCCCGGCAGCGCATCCTTCGCCCGTTCAACAAAGTGCGTCAGCGTGTCGCCGGTTTTGACTTCGTGCACGGCCTTGATGTTTGTAACTAAATATCCCGTGCAGCCGGCTTCCAGCGATTTCACCACGCGCGGACCCGGCTCAAACTGGCCGACTTCCTTGATCTGCGCCCGCGTGCCTTCCGACATCAGGTAAATTTCATCCCCGGCCTTGAAGCTGCCCGAGAACATTCGCACGTAGCAAATCACGCCCTGGTAGCTGTCGTACGCGCTGTCGAACACCAGCGCGCGCGTCTGCGGGTAATCCGCCCAGCGCGGCGGCGGCAGGCGGTGGACAATCGCTTCCAAAATATCGCTAATTCCAATCCCTGCCTTGCCCGAAGCCAAAATCGCCTCGTCGCCGGGAATCTGCAGCACGTCCTCAATCTGCTTGCGCGCATGCTCAATCCGAGCACTCGGCATATCCACTTTGTTGATGACGGGGATAATCGTCAAATTCTGCCCCAGCGCCAGTTGCGCATTGGCCACCGTCTGCGCCTCAACCCCTTGGGAGGCATCCACCAGCAGCAACGCGCCTTCACAGGCCGCCAGGCTCCGCGAAACTTCGTATGAAAAGTCCACATGCCCCGGCGTATCAATGAGATTCAGCAGATACAGCTCGCCATTCTTGGCTCGATATTGCATCGCCACCGGGTGGCATTTGATGGTGATGCCCCGCTCGCGCTCCAGGTCCATCGCGTCGAGGTGCTGCGCCGTCATTTCACGCTGCGCAACCGTGCGCGTGGTCTCCAGCAGGCGGTCGGACAGCGTCGTCTTGCCGTGGTCCACGTGCGCGATGATGCAAAAGTTGCGGATATGCGCCAAATCGGGCATTGGAAACCGAACAAAAGACCATTTCCCCAGCGGAAAGGCAATGGAAAACTCGAAAGGAAGCGCACTAAAGCGACTGAGGAAGCTATGGCGACTGACGGGAAGGGGTAAAGAACTGCCGGATTTGAAACTGGAATAGCGGGCGTTCAACGCCGAACGCTCAATTCACTTCGAAAGGCCCACTTCAAACTTGGATGTTCGGTGTTGAGCGTTCGATGTTGGATGTTGTCTTCCCTCAGTCGCTTCCGTCGCCTCAGTGGCCTCAGTTACCTTCTATGCAAAATCCGCCCATTCCGCCGCCTGCTTGATCACCAGCGCCTTGTCGATGCGCTTCGCAAAGCCCGCCAGCACCGCCCCGGGGCCGCATTCGTAATACTCCAAAATCCCCTGTGCCTGCGCCGCCCGCTGGCAATCTTCCCACAACACTGGCGACACAATCTGCCGCACCAGTGCCGCCTTGATGTCCTCCGGCTTGCTCACCGCCGCACCCGTAACATTGGTATATACAGTAAACCGCGGTTCCTTAAACACCGCGTCCTTGAGCACCCCCGCATACGCCGCGCTGGCTGAGGCCATCAACCGGCTGTGGTAAGCTCCCGCGACTTTCAACGGCACCGCCATTTTAAATCCGCGTTCCTTCGCCAATCCAATCGCTTTGGTCACTTTGTCCGCTTCGCCGGAAACCACAATCTGCCCCGGGCAATTCAAATTCGCCAAATCAATATCGCACTCCTTCGCCAACGCTTCCGCCAGCGCCCGGTCGCCGCCAATCAGCGCTGCCATGCCGCCCTGGGTTGCCTCGCACGCCTTTTGCATCAATTCCCCGCGCGCCGCCACGAGCTTCAATCCCGTCGCGAAATCAAACACCCCCGCCGCTGCCAGCGCCGTCAGCTCGCCGAGGCTGAGCCCCAGCGCCGCCTTGCACTCCGTCAATTTTCCCTTTTCCTCCAAAATTTTTGCCGCTGCCAAACCGGCCACATACAACGCCGGCTGGCACACCCGCGTCTGCGTCAATTCCTCCTCCGGCCCCTCGAAGCAGATTTTCTTAAAGTCATAGCCGAGCACGGCATTCGCCTCATCATATAGCACCCGCGCACTGGCGGAGTTGTCATAAAGCGAGCGCCCCATGCCCACGCGTTGCGCCCCCTGCCCCGAAAAAAGCAATCCAGTTGCCATAAGCCCCTATTAACTGCCCGCTCCGGTGGCGGGAGGAAAGCCTTTTTTACGGATTTCAATTAGTAGGCTGATGCGACCGAAGCCGCTTCCCTCTTCTCTGCGCTGTCAGCACAAGTAAGGCCAAAGGAAACAGAACCAAGAATGGTGTTATCCAACTAATCTCAATACTCCTGCTCAACACCGCCTCGGAATAATTCTGCGGATTAACGTAACAGACGGATTGCTGACCTGCCGGATAGCGTTGCACAACTTCTTCACAACTATTCCAACTTCTTCTAAAGCCACCTGTAAAATCATATTCACTCGAAAAGCGGTGCCCACCCGGGATCTGATATTGATAAGTTATATCTATATAAAACGTCTTGCCAGACCTACCCCCTTCATCGACGACTTTTACATCGCTGGCAATTATCCGACAAGGGGTATCAACCCAAGATTGAGCTGCACGACTATCTCGCCATGGCAGCCAGAAGACAAAATAATTTATCGCCAATCCGATCAGCAAAAGCACAAAAAGAGCAATACGAACTATAGCCATACGCACAATAAAACGTGTGCCATGTCCCTCAAGTTTATTGGCGGTTGTGACCATGATTGGATTGATTAAGCCTTAATCCTTATTTCCCCACCCCCGCGTACCTCGCCATCTCCAGTGCCAGCCAGTGTGCCTCGTGTGTATCCGGCAGGTTGGCCGCCACAATCTGCGTGACATTGTTCCGGCGAACCAGCGTCACGTTATAAAATTTGTTCTGGCCCATCGCCGTGCCAACGTCGACTTGGATTCCCTTAATCTCCGCCGCCGGAATCTTCTGCGTCCGCCCCAGCCCAAATAGGTGCTTGGTCAGGGTAATGCCGCCATTGCCCGCCACCACCCGCGAACTGCCAAATCCACTGGTCAGCCAATTTTGGATAAACACAAAGTCCAGGAACCCGAAAAACAGCCAAAAGGGGATAAGCAGCCATCCACCAAAGTGAAAAGCAGCCCAAGTCACTGCCGTGCAAACCGGGATGGCGCACGTCAGCCAGATCACTACCTTCGGATTCCGCATGGTCGGAAAATAAAATTCCTGGCCGACACCGGTGTCCTGCGCGCGAATACGCGAGTGCGCCGGCAGCTGGTACTGCGTGTCCTCCTTCTCCTCCTGCTGCACTTCCTCCGTATGAATTTTGCGCTCGACGGCTATCTGCTCCTCGCTAACTTCCGCCTTCGCCACCGGCACTTCAAACTGTGATTCATAATCCACCCCCGGCACCTTGGCTGCAATATCCAGCCGCCAGAAAATTTTGTCGTCCGTGCTAATTGCGCTGGATTCCGAACCATTTTCCGGCAGCGCAAAATTAATGGGTATTGTGATTCCCGAGTCTGCCATTACCTGCATTTTATTTTTCCACAGCACCTTTTCACTGGTGTGGCGGTTCTTGCCCGCCCCCGTCACCACGCGATGAATGCAGGTAAGCGTCACCGCAAAGCCATCCATTACCTGGATCATGCGCTGCAGTGTCACCGTGCCCGCCAACACCCCGCCAATCCGCGCTGGCGCATCTTGCAGTTCAAAAACCGACTGGCCAAATTTAGCGCGGCGGATGAACCCGCGCGCCGTGCCCAAAAACATTAGCGAACCAATCAGGCCAAGCACCGCCACGAAAATCCAGCCGGCCCCATTATTCACAAAGCCGCGGTCCAACACCGCCTCACTCGGGTCCTGCGGATTCACATAACAAACATCGGTCGATTCGTCGCGATATTTTTGCTCAACTTGCATCAGCCACTTCCGACCATTCGCGGAGACGCTGGAAAAGTCGTAGCGCTGCCCCTGGAAATTTTGTCCATCCACCTGATATTGGTAGATGACGTCGTCCGCCCTTCGACCTGAACGTGGCGCGCCGGAATCCACAATCGTGCATGGCGTTTCCACCCAGTTTTGCGCCGCACCGCTTTCCAGCAACGGCTGCATAAAGATGACATTTATCAACAGCAAACTGCCGCCGAGAAACAGCGACGCAAACACACCTAGCACCATCAACGGTCCACGGTGGTCCAGACTGGAAGGGATTTTGAGCGGGGTACCCATGGGGATGAATTGCAGGCGAGAAACCAGCTCCGCGCAAGCTGCAACGTCGGCACTTTATCCAATTCCCGGACAGCCGGACATTACAAACATCTCCGGCAATTATAATATCACGACCACCCAACCTGCGCTATATTGCGCGAACCAATAAAAAACTAAAACCTTCAATCCTTCCTGCCATGCCCAGCTTATTCCTCCTCACCATTTTTCCCCTGCTCGCGCTCGGAGCCATCTTCGCCACCCTCTATTGGTGGCAAACCCTCGTCACCGTCCTCAAGCATGAACCCACCACAGACCACCAGCGGCTGACCTGGGTAATCATTCTCCTCAGCCTCCAATTCCCCGGCGCCCTCCTTTACCGTTACGCCCGCCGTCGCACTCCGTCCGCCACTCGAGCGGCAAAATTCGAACAGGATGGACTCTTGTTATACTAACTTCGCCAAAATCCCAACCGTTCAATACCTCCAGCCATGTCTATTTTCTTTTTTCTTATCTTCTTTCCGATTATCGCCCTGCTCTTTGTCTTTTGGATTTGGACCCTCATCGACGTCCTCACGAAAGAGCCTTCGGAGGGCAACGAAAAGCTCATTTGGGTGGTGATTGTTTTCTTCGCCCATTTCATCGGCAGCCTTCTCTACCACTTCATTCGTCGCCCCGAACGCATGCGGCTCTATGGCAAATAAAGAGGGCGAACGACTTTATCATGGCGCGCTGAACTGAAACACCACCGCGCCGCTTTTCTCACCGCTCACCGTACGGGTTTGCGATTGCGGGCCGAGCCGTTCCTGTCCGCCGGATTTATCATGGCTGGCCGGTATCACATCCAAAAACGCCAGCCCCGTCTTGGGCAGATTCATCAACGGCGCGACCGTCCCGTCACGTGGCGAATAGATACCCAGGTACGCGTCGTCACCACCCAATGCATTCGTCACCGTGATCTTGCCCTCACTCGTGTCCAGTGCCGCCCAGCGCCACCCGCGGAAGTACCCCTTGAACTCCGGGTAATTCCACGTCTCGCCCGGAATCGTGTCGTTGTAATTATTGTGCCACACGCCGAGTGTCGTGCCCTCAATGCGATTTTGCCAGCTGCGATACGGCCCCCAGCCTTCCCACGTAATGGCCTTCGCATTCGCCTCGGGATAATCAAACTGCACGCCCACCAAGTCCACCGCGCCATCGAACGAATAAGTGTAAGCCAGCCGCGCTGGTCCGTCCGGTGTAATGCGCCAGGCCACCTTCTTCAACGGCCCATCATAGGTTGCCGTCACCACCTCATCATTGCCGTCTGGCAATGCCGTCAGGTTGGTGAGCTTGCTCTCGCCGGAAAGATCTTCGTACTGGACCGTCGCGCTGCCACCGCGAGCGGGTATCTGGTGTTTTGCCGCAATAAACCGTGGACCGTTGCTGAGTGAAATGGCCTTTCCTTTTTCCTTCATGGAAGTCAGTCGCCCAGTGTCCTTGCTAAAAACCATTTCGAGGTCTCCCGCAAACACATCATAGTTAAAGTTATTGTCGACGGCGACCGCCTTCACCCCTTTTGCCGCTGCGGTGGCTGGCGTTTCCGCCTCGTGCAACGGCCACGACCAAGTCCATAACTCATGCCCATCCGGGCCCTTGGCCGTTAAATAGAGCACTTCCGCTTTTTGGTTCGGCCCAATGTCCACCGGTAACCGCAACGTACCCTGCGCGTGCGGCGGCACATCCGGCCCATTGACCACACCCGATAAAATCACATGGCGCACCGTCGATCCTTCCGCCGCCGTCGGCAGCGTGGCCAATTCCCACGCAAAAGTGCATTTGTTCAAATTCGTAAAGTCGTAGTCATTTTCCACCACTGGAAAATATGGCTCGTCGTTTGATGCTACCATGTTCGGCACCTGCACCGGCGACCAGATTTGTTTAATGGTAAAGTAGCTGCCTTCTTTTTCGCGGTGTGGCCCCACGATGCCGTCCGGCGCATAACTGCCGCGCGCATCCAGCTTGCCACCTTCGTCCGTGCGCGCCACCGCTTCATCCAGCAACGCCCAAATCATCCCACCACCCAAGGCCTTTCCATTTTTCATGGCCGCCCAGTAATCATGCAAGCCCGTTCCTGTGCCGCCATCATACAAACCATGCAAAAATTCCGTCGGGAAATAAACCTGCGGCCCGTTCACCGCCCCCGCGACTTGCCCGTATGATGGATAGTGCGGATCATTGACGCCGTGGTCCGTTGAGCGCGGATGAAACACCCGGCGCTGCTGGATATCCCATTTGTCAAATTCGCCGTCGTTCGCCGTATTCCAGCCGCCTTCATTGCCGTTGTCCCAAAACAAGATGCTTGGGTGGTTCACGTCACGCCGCACCATTTCGCCAATTAGCTTCTGGCCGGTCGGCGTGTCGTAGCTGCCCTGCCAGCCGCCCAGTTCATCAAGCACATAAATGCCCAGCTCGTCGCATGCATTCAGGAAATCCACGTCCGGCGGGTAGTGCGACATCCGCACCGCATTCATATTAAGATCCTTGAGCATCTTCACATCGTCGTAGCAGATCTGCCGGTTCAGCGTGCGCCCCGACTCCGGCCAAAAGCTATGCCGGTTCGCGCCCTTGAGGATTACTTTCGTGCCATTGACATAGAACCCGTCGCCCTCGCGCAATTCTATCGTGCGGAAACCAAAAGTTTCCGTGACCATATGCTCCGGGATGGTATTCCCATCCAGCGAAAATCGCGCCTGGTATAAATTCGGCGTCTCCGCCGTCCACAATTTCACGTCCGGAAAACTTCCATGCACCGTCGCGGCATCCGACCCCGCCTCCACGACTCCCGTCATCGGCAGGCTGAGTCCATGGCTCGCTGCATCATAAATTTGCGCGGAAACTATTTCCCGCTCCGTCGCCTTCGCACCCAAATGCACCTGGGCGGTAAAGCTGCCGTCTGCTTTCGCATCAATGCCCGTCCAGGCAATATAGGCTTGCGGCGTCGCCTCCAAAAATACCGGGCGGAAAATTCCGCCATAATTCCAGTAATCCGCCCGGCGCTCCGTGCGGTTCACACTCGCGTTGGTGGACTCCTTGCTCACGGTCACTTCCAACCGGTTGCTTTCGCCAAACTTTAATAGCGGCGTGATGTCGTATTTAAATTCATAGAACGCCCCCTGGTGTACTGGTCCCGCCGACTGGCCGTTGATCTTCACGTCCGCATCCGTCATCACCCCGCCAAACACGATGCGCACCGACTTATCCTTCCAATCCGCCGGCACCTTGAAATCATAGCGGTACAGTCCTTGTTCATCCGCGACCTTGAGCGGCTGGGTTCGCGGCGCCTGTTTGATATCATAACCATATTGGTAGGTGCCAAATCCCTGCAACTCCCAGCACGACGGCACGCCGATTTTCGTCCACACGCCCGAATGTTGCCCGCCCGTGCACATAAAGTCCCACGCCACCATGTCGGAACTGCCGTGGCCTGATAGATACTGCACCTGCGTGGTCTTGCTGTAATCGGCCAGCGGGCCGGATAAACCACTGCAGCCAGCCAAAACACATACAATGGCGAACCAAACGTATCGAATTTTCATGGGGTAAGACCCTAACCATAATCCTCCTTCCGGGGTTGGCAAAAGCATAAAAGCGTGCTTTATTCTCCCTTTCTACCATCCCCTATGAAATCCTCCTTCCTCAAGATTTTGCTCGGCATTACCCTCGGCGCATCCGCCGCCATCGCCCTCGCCCAGACTTCCGCCCCCGCTCCTGCCGCCGCTTCGGCCTCGGCTGCACCCGCTGCCACTCCGGCAGCCGCACCCGCCCGTCAGTCAAACGTCCATCCGGTTTCTAAAAACATCACGGCCCGCATGGCGAATTCACCCCGTCACTTCGATATCGTTAAAATTAAGGAAGGCGACCGCACGCTTGAGGCCAAAGTTTTCTATCCCATGACCAAGGACAAGGCCATGGCTGTCGTCCTCATCCATGAAATTTTTGGCTCCAGCGACTGGATGCATGCCGCCGCCGACCAACTGGCGGAAGCCGGCTACATCGTCATTGTGCCTGACCTCCTCTCCGGCATGGGCCCCAATAAAGGCGGCACCAATGATTTCGCTGACACTCAGGTAACCACCGCTGTCCAGCGCCTGCCCGCTGACCAGGTTTTGGCCGACCTCAATGCCTCGGTCGATTACGTGAAGAAGCTCGACGCCTGCAATGGCAAGGTCGCCGTGGCCGGTTTCTGCTGGGGTGGCGGCAAGGCTTTTGCTCTCTCGACCGCGAACAAGGAAATTAAGGCCGCCTTTGTATTTTATGGCGCGCCCATGCTGCCCGTTGCCGACATGCCCAAGGTCAATTGCCCTGTCTATGGTTTTTATGGCGAACAAGATGCCCGCATCAGCGCCAGTGTGCCCGCTGAAACCGACGCCATGAAGGCCGCCGGGAAAACTTACGACGCCATCGTCTATCCCGGCGCCGCCCACGGCTTCATGCGCCTCGGCCAGATGGACGACACCAATCCCGCCAATAAAAAAGCCGCCGAAGATTCCTGGAAACGCATGCTCGACCTGCTGGCGAAATTAAACACCCCCGCCGCCAAGTAATTCTGGAGGTAGGGACGCCTCTCCGAGGCGTCCGCCAAAGTTACTAGCAGCATTCCAGCCGCGCACCCCCTCAGGCATTGCGCCCGCATCCCGCCTGTGCTAAGCTGCCCACTCGATGCGTTTCTATCCCGGCGATCCCGACCACCAACCACTCGGCCACGTTGGCCGCGTGCCGGTTTTCGCCGCCACCATTTTCGCCGCGCTTTACGTCGTCGGCATGGTGGTGGTAAAAATAATGCAAACGGTCGGTGTTGACTGGACTATCTTTATTTTTTCGACCGAACAATTCTTCGGCCACGGCTGGCTCTGGCAACCTTTCACCTGCACGTTTGTCAACGGGCCAAACTTCTTTTTTGTTTTTTCAGTCATCTTCGCCTACCAATTCGGCGTCGAATACGAACGGTTTTTTGGCCGCCGGACGTATTTGGTGCTTAACGCCCTCCTGTTGGCCACCATCACCCTGGTTTTGGGGGCATGGCATCTCTTGGGCAGTCCGGGCGAATTTCACTCGATGTACACCATCTGCATCGGGCTCATCGTCGCCTATGCCACCCTCTACCCCAACCTCGAATACCTGGGCTGGGTGCCGTTCAAATTCATCGCCTTCGCCTGCATCTTTATTGACGCGTTTAACTATCTGGGCCCAATCATCGACTGGCATGGCCTTTCCATCATGCTCGCCATCTGCGCGGTGAGTTTTGGCTTTACCCGCTACAAAAAACTCGGCGGCAAAATGGAAATCCCCGCCCTCGTCCGCAACCTCAACCCCTTCCGCCGCCGCCCCAAATTGCGCGTCCTGCCCTCACCCGAAAACTTCACCCCCCGGACATTTAGCGACAGCGCCCCAGGGCAATCCGTCGACGCCATCCTGGATAAAATTGCCCAAAAAGGCTTCTCCAGCCTCACCCAAACCGAGCGCGACCAACTCGAAAAAGCCCGCGAGATTTTGAATAAGAAACGATCTTAAGAAAACGATTCGAATTTAACCCGCTGCCGTATTAGTATTTTCCTCGCAGTTTTCTCCAGCCATTCGTAATTCGTATTCGTAATTCGTAATTCGTAATTAGGCGTTCGGCGTTTAGCGTTGGGCATTATCTTCCCTCTGTCCCTCTGCTCCTTTGTCCCTACTTCCCTACTCATGTTCCGCCAGCCAGCGCTCAGCCTCAATCGCCGCCTGGCAACCCATCCCCGCCGCGGTAATCGCCTGCCGGAAAACATGGTCCGCGCAATCGCCCGCGACAAATACGCCCGGCGTCTTCGTCCGCACCTGGCTGTGGGCTTCGGTAATAAAATAGCCCAGCTCGTCCAGTGGCAGCGCGCCGACAAACGCCTGCGTGTTCGGATGATGCCCGATGGCCACAAACACACCCTTGATGGCCAGTTCCGCCGCCGCACTGGTTTTATTGTTTTTAATCGCCAGCCCGCGCACGTGCCCCTTCTCGTCCGCCAGCACGCGCTCCACCACGGTGTCCCACACCATCTGGATCTTCGGGTGCTCGACCGTCCGCTTGGCCATGATGTCAGACGCCCGCAATTCGTTGCGCCGGTGGATTAAATAAATTTTCGAGCAAAAGCGCGTCAGGAACAACGCCTCTTCGCAAGCCGAGTCGCCGCCGCCCACTACCGCCACTTCCATCCCGCGGTAAAACGCCCCGTCGCACGTCGCGCACGTCGTCACGCCCTTGCCGCCGAACATTTCCATTTCGCCCGGCACGCCAATCATCTTGGGCGACGCCCCGGTCGCGACAATCACCGCGCGCGCCTCGTACTTCTGCGTTGCGGAATGCAACACCTTAACCGGTCCGTCCAATTCCACGCGCTCAATCAAATCGCTCTGGAACCGCGTGCCAAATTTCGCCGCCTGCTTGCGCAACCGGTCCATCAATTCAAAACCGTCCACGCCCTCGGGAAAGCCGGGAAAATTCTCCACCTCCGACGTCGTCGTCAACTGGCCGCCGGGCTGCACGCCCTCGATGACCAGCGGACGCAAGTTGGCCCGCGCCGTGTAAATCGCCGCCGTCAACCCCGCGCAGCCAGTGCCTAAAATTAAAACATCTTCCATGATTCTTTCGAAGTAAGTCGGAAATCCTCGCCAGGCCAAGGGAAAAGATACGCCACATCAAAGGCCTGAACATAAAATGTCCGTTGCTTAATTCATTTTGTGTTTTACCAAAATGCAATGCCGCGCTGACCGCTTTTATTTCTATCTCTCAGTCAATGGGTTGCGACATCAATCCGCCGCTTGGCACGCCAGATGATAAAGGATGGGCAATCCTCAACTTGGACCATCTTCATGCAAACCTTCCCACTCATTCTTTTTAAAATTTTGGCCACCGTCTTGCTGGCCGACTTTGTCGCCGGCTTCGTCCATTGGGTCGAAGACGCCTACGCTCGCGAAGACACACCCATCCTCGGCCCGCTCGTCGCCCGCGCCAATATCGTCCACCATCACTACCCACGCTACTTCACCCGCCTGAGTTGGTGGCAAAGTTCGTGGGATCTTTTTTTTATTTCCAGCGCAATCGTACTCGGTGCCTGGGCCCTCGGCGTGCTTACCTGGCCCGTATGGCTCTTTGTCATCATCTCCACCAACGCCAATGAAATCCATAAATGGGAACACCGCACCCGCAAGGAAAACGGCCCGGTGATTTCTTTTTTTCAGGACATTCATATTCTGCAATCTCCGCGCCACCACGCCATCCACCACACCAATCCCAAAAACGTCCACTATTGCACCACCACCAATCTCCTTAATCCTGTGCTCGACGGCCTGCATTTCTGGGATGGTCTCGAATGGCTTCTCGCCAAAACCCTCGGCATCCACCGCCGCCCCGACACCTCCCTCCCCGGCTCCGGCCCCGCACCCGCCTGGCTGGAAGATTATCGTCGGCCTGTCGCTAAAGAGCAGTAGCATCAGTTTTGAAACTTCTTCTTTGCCTCCTTCGCGACTTTGCGGTGAAAGTCTGTCAGCCGTGCTCATCGACACCCATTGCCATCTCGCCGAATCCGCCCGCCGCGGGGATCTCCCCTCCGTGCTCGACCGCGCCACCGCCGCTGGCGTCACCCGCGTCATCACCATCGGCACCAGCCCCGAAGATTGGCCTCTCTACGCCGACCTCGCCGCCGCCCATCCCGGTCACATCGATTACACCGTTGGCCTCCATCCGTGTGATATTGAGGAAAATGTTTCCTGGGAATCCCAAGTTGCGCAAATCCTTCCTTTCTTTCAACGCTCCTCCGGTCCGCGTCCCGTCGCCCTCGGCGAAATCGGGCTCGACCGTTTTCACCTTCCCAAAGATCCCGTTAAGACCGCCGCGATTTTCTCTCGTCAGGAACAAGCCTTCCGCGCCCAACTCGCCCTCGCGCGCGAACTCGCCTGCCCCGTCGTCATCCATTCCCGCGATGCCTTTCCCGATTGCCTGCGCGTCATCGACGAAAGCGGCGTCGACTGGAAAAAAATCGTCTTTCACTGCTTCGCGCATGGACCCGACGAAGTGCGCCAACTTTGCTCCCGCGGCGGCCGCGCCTCTTTCACCGGCATCATCACTTACAAAAACGCCCAGCCCGTCCGCGACGCCCTCGCCGCCCAGGGTCTCGACGTCCTCATGCTCGAAACCGACGCCCCCTACCTCGCCCCCGTGCCCCATCGTGGCCAGCCCAACGAGCCCGCCTATACCGCCCACACCGCCGCCACCGCCGCCGAAATTTTAAAAATCCCCCTCGCTGAACTTGCCGCCCGCACCACTGCCAACGCCATGGAGTTTTACGGTCTAAAATAAATTTCACAGATGAAAAAACGCCCATCCTTGCTGATTGAGCCCCGCCTCCGCATCACCTGCGGGCGTCGAATGGCTTTTGGCCCGGGCAAAGCCACCCTGCTTGAACAAATCGATAAAACCGGCTCGATTGCCGAGGCCGCCAAAGCCATGGCTATGTCCTACATGCGCGCGTGGACCCTCGTAAAAAGCATGAACCGCAGTTTTCTAAAACCGCTGGTGGAGACTGTGCGCGGCGGCCGCAAACGCGGCGGTGCCAAACTTACCCTCGCCGGCCGCCAAACCCTCCGCCTCTATCGGGAAATGGAAAGCCGCACCCTGCGCGCCTCCAAAGCCAGCCAGCAAAAACTGGCCCGCCTGCTTCTCAAATAAACGGTCCCACTCCCGCCCGCGAGCCATGTGCCGGGTTCATTAATTCCCGAAATTACGCTCAGCGTAATTCTCGATATATTTATTTGAATATATCGAAATTTTTGTCATACGATTGTAACACTACCCCGGCGCTGGCCCTAAATTCAGCCTTCGCCACCCTCACCCCTTATGTCGTCGCTGCCTAAATTCCGCCTCCCTTATTCACTCGGTTTGGCGTCTGCATTCGCCTCCACGCTGCTCTGGCTCACCCCCACGACCGCCAGCGCCCAAGACAAAGCCACCCTCGATCTCCTCGTCAGAAAAGGCGTCATCACCCAGGCCGATGCCGACGACGTCGCCAAATCCTCCGCCGTTCCCGTCGCCGTCACCCCGAAGGACGGTGCCGTCAAGGGTCTCAAACTCGAAGGCATGATCCAGGCCCAGTACGATTTCCTCAGCACCAGCGACAAAGGCGCGGGTTTAATCAATCCTCCCGGGACCAACGAATTTCTGCTCCGCCGCATCTATCTCGGCGCCCTGGCCGATCTCGGCAATGGCTGGAACGCCGAAATCGTCATGGACTTCGGCCTGACCGATGGCGGCAATCAGCCCTCGGGCGGCCCGGCTGCCGCGATCCCGGCTACCACCACCACGTACAATCCAGCCGTGGGGGCCAATTATTTTGAAAAAGTCATCATCACCAAAAAAGTCGATGATCTTTCCGGCCTGCTGGGCGTGGGCTATCGCAAAGTGGATTTCACCTTGGAAGAAGTCACTTCGTCCACCAGCGGCAAAGCGATTGAGCGCTCGCCCGTTTCCCGGTTCTTCGACGAATCCTACGGCACCGATCTTTCCGGTCGCGTCGGCTTTGCCAACCGTCACACAGGCATCTATTGGGCAGGCACCGTCCCGGCCATTCCCGGCCTTTATTACAGTATGGCCGTGACAGACGGCGTGCAGAGCGAAAATCTCCAATTCACCAATCCAGGTGGCTTGAACCGCCTCGGTTACTGGGGCGCGCTCGGCTACAAGGGCGAAATCGCGGGTGTAAAATATGACGCCGGCATCAACACCGGTCTCTCGCAAGATGCCAACAGCGTCAACATCAGCCAGACCACCCCCGTCAGCACCGTGAACCAGGCCAACACCGAATGGGGTTACAATCCCTACGTAAAACTGGCCTATGGCAATTTCGAACTCGCGGCTGAATTCGAGCAAGTCACCGTCGACCATGGCCGCGGCGCCACCCCCGCCACCGCCACCCGCGCCGCGCCGTATGGTTTTCAGATCACCCCGTCTTATAAAATTACGCCTGAATGGGAGCTCGCTGCCCGCTACGCCTACCTGTCCACCAACGGTCGCGGTGTGCAAATCAAGGACGTTGTGCGCGATGGAGAAAACGCGCTGCCCACCGTTGGCACCACCGCTCCCTTGTTTAACAACGTTTCCTCCTACTATGTTGGCGTGAATTGGTATATCGAGGGCCCCAGCGTAAAACTGTCACTCGGTTACGAACTCGACCAATTCACAGACCGTTCCGCGACCGGCGCCGGTGGCTCCTTCACCGGCCCACGCGCCAATGTCGAAGGCGTCCGCTCCCAGCTCCAAGTTTTGTTCTAGCCTTGCCCCGTTTGATTGGGGCGGCAAAAATTTCACATCATGAACTCCCTCAAACGAAAACTTTTTCCCTTTTTGTTTCTCGGGTTGTGCCTGCTGGCGCTCCCGCTCCGCGCCCAGGAAGTCGTCGTGTCCGCCGCCGCCAGTTTGAAGGACGTGCTGGGCGACCTCGCCCCCCTCTGCCTCAAGTCGACGGGCGTCACCCTCTCCACCAATCTCGCCGCCTCCGGCGTCCTCGCACAGCAAATCAAGTCCGGCGCGCCAGTGGATATTTTTATCTCTGCCGATGACGAAACCATGGACGGCCTCGATAAAGCCGGCCTGATTCAGACCGATTCTCGCACCACCCTCGTGACCAACACCCTCGTGTTTGTCGTTCCCGTCGACAGCAAATTGAAAATCGACGCACCCGCCGCGCTGACGGCTGACACGATTACCCACATCGGTATCGGCGATCCCAAGACCGTGCCCGCCGGCCACTACGCCACCACTTATTTGGAAAAAATGAAGGTGCTCACCGCCATCCAGTCCAAATTAGTCCCGCTCGACAATGTCCGCACCGTCCTCGCCCATGTCGCCGCCGGCAATGTGGATGTCGGCGCTGTCTATCGGACCGATGCGCTTTCGGAAAAGAAAGTCCGCGAAGTTTTCGCGGCTACCGGCCCCGATGCCCCCGTCATTCATTACCCCATCGCCATTATCAAAGCTTCCAAGGCCGCTGCCGCCGCCGAGAAGGTACGCGAATTTTTGTTGAGCGACGCCGCCCGCGCCGTCTTCACCAAATACGGCTTTGCCCTGCCAGAAAAACCTGCCCCAGCTAAAGCAGCTACACCAGCCGCGGCGGCTAGCTCGGCCAAGTAAGCTCATCTACCCGACTGGTAATCAAAGCCTCCGAAGTATTGCAGATTGGCCAGTGCGCTCGGAACATAAAGAAGCGAGAGCCTTGCCTTGGAGGCAGGGCCGGGGATTCTTGAGCAGCCTAGCCGAAACGCTAGCGCTAGTTTACGCTCCACAACCTTGGCGTAAGAGAGCGCAATGCCGCTGTAGGTAGGGCGCGCTGCCCCCAGCGCGCCGTCCAACCATATAAATGTTTGGCGCATAATTTTTGTGCATCGCAGCTAATGGCAGCTCCCAACAATCCCAACCCAACCAACCAATCCAACGCAGCCAACCGTCTCCTATCGTTTTCCATTTGATTCGTATATCCTGCATCCCAAATTGCAAAATAACTTAAGCACTAAGAACGACGTACCAAGAACCAGCCCTCTACCCAAATTTAAGCTAATTTAAGGCAATTAAAGCCCTCAATCATCCTTTAAATATAATATGTCTAATTTCCCCATCTTTAGCCGATG
>Ga0206964_10108_pt1 | contig 25035 bp, 19 predicted proteins | sample Alteio_BWOrgHeat_25_FD_152980 | JGI IMG/M metagenome (GOLD analysis project Ga0206964, IMG submission 152980) | Enriched cells from forest soil in Barre Woods Harvard Forest LTER site, Petersham, Massachusetts, United States -... | ecosystem: Environmental > Terrestrial > Soil > Temperate forest >...
GTTCCGCTTTTTTGAGCTGCAGGCCGTAAGGGGCCAGGGCAGTTTTCACAGCGGGGATGTCCGAGAATGAGCGGAGATCCAGGCGCAGGTCGGCTTTACCGGTGTAATGGGTTTCGTCGATTACGGGCATGCTCCCCGCCAGCTGGTTCATTTGCCAGGGGATATTGGAGAGCTTTGCGTTGCGGAGTGCTTTCGGACCGGATGCCGCGTTGAGGGTGTTCAGCGCTTTGCCGCCTTTGGAACGAAAAAGGGCCGTGTCCGTACCGGACAGCGAGAGCACCAGGCATGAAAGCCTTCGTTTTTCCATTCGTCCATGGAGGGACAGGTACCGATCCAGGTCCTGGCGCATGATAGCCAGCCGGATGCTGTCGGGAGTGTCCGCGGCCAGTACGGATTCATAGGTATAACTGTTCCGGAGGTTCCAGTCCGCACGGTAGGCTTTCGCCTGGTCGTACAGATAGCGCGACGTGTCGCTGACTTCGAGGAATACGCGGTTGGGCGGGAAATACAGCAGGCGGTCCCAGGCCATCATATACATTTTGAGGACGGGGAAGTTGACGACATAGGTGCGCACGGTGTGCTGCAGGAGATCTTCTTTGACGCCGAATACGGCGGGCAGGCCGGGGATATACGGCGCGAGCGCGGAATACAGTCCTCCCCTGCCGCCTGTCCCTAAGACCGGTTTGTTTTCGTCGAAACCGATGCTGTCGGATTTGACGGTCCAGGCGGGTTTTGTGCCGTGGAGGATGGCCCTGATGTTGGCGGCATTGATGTACTGGGCATCGGTGATGGCGCATACGGTGCCGCCAGCGTCGATCCAAACGTCATGGGGCAGCAGGGCATGCGGGAACAGTTGGCCGAGCAGGGTATCCCCTGTTACGGTGGTGATCTGCAGGCCATGCAGGTAGTGGTTATGCGCGATAAATTTCCGGATGGTCTTTTCATCCTGGCGGGTGACGGGCAGGATGCAGATGCTGTCGCCGAAGGCGTGCTGGAGGGAATCGAGCCTGGGGAGGGCTTCGATGCAGTTGCTGCACCAGGTGTCCCAGAAATCGAGGATGAGCAGTTTGCCTTTGAAACCGGAGAGATTTGCCTGGGTAACCTTATAGTTGATAATATGGGCAATGTTGATATCGGGCACCCTGTCGCCGATGTTTAGGGCTTTGTTGGTATAATTGGTATTCTTGTCCTGCGCGGCGGCCCAAAAAATTGGGCATAACAATAGCAGGAGGCTTATTTTTAGCTTCATAATTGATGTGTTGTCGGTAAATAATGGGTTTGTTTTCCTGGACCTTAAACGGGTTTAACTGCTATCGCCTGTTGTTGGCCTGTTGCAGATGATGCATTTGCCTGGTGTTCCGGCGCGGAGCTGGTAGATGGCTTTGGTGAATGCGATCAGCTGATCGAAGAGGCTGGCGATGGCGGTGATGCTGCTGTCGGGTCCGGGGTTTTCCTTTTCAATGGCCGGGGCACAGGTCTTAAAGATGTTCCATAGCGCGGTTTCGATGGCTTCGGGGGTGTACAGGGTGTAAAATACCCGGATGGTTTGTTCGGGTGTGCGGGTTCCGGAGTTTTTCAGATCGATAATGATGGCGGTCATATGGTTTACTTTTCTTTTAGGGATAGGTGTTGACTGGTGAAAAAAGGAAATAAACGGCAACCGGGTTTTAACTATTAACTGGGGGTTGCCGTTTGGCGGGGATCATTCGGGGGATTTGATGATGTTTTTGAATAGCGTTTTGAAGGAAAAAAGGGGGGTTAGTACAACAAGATAAATGACTTCCCATACGGGCAAAGAAGTCATTTTTGTAAAAAAAGTATCTATGATTGGTGCTTCCATTGTTTGTGCTTGACAATATCAAAACCTCAAACCAATTAGTAGAAGCATACCCCCGAGGGAGCCGGGCACTACTTTTTGATTATCCGCGCAATGGACCGCTTAGGACGGTGCTGTCAATGGCAGCTACTACCGAAGTAGAACCAGGAAACAACCGCAAGTAGGCCCGGATCCCTAGGTTAATAGGTTTCCGGACGCTCACTTACTCCTCTTGTTTCCTTTAAGTTCCTAAGCTTGCGCGGATTCGAGGCTCTTTGTGAGCACCTTTAATATTTTTGGTGCTGCAAATTTATCATTTGATATCTATATCATTTGCTTTTCTTTAATTTACATATCAAATGTAAATAAATAATTATTAATAACAAATTAAAGTTTACGATTAGTTCTTATTTGGATAGATAAAATAAACATTTCTTCATATTAGATAAATTTAAGCATATCAATATGGCGAATTGGGATATTTTGAAGGATGAATACGCAAATAATTTAGATCCAAATTTTGAAGATATTCAATCACTCTTTTTATCCGGGAAGATAAATAAAATGTATCAACTCGTAAAAAGAAGTCCTACAAAAGTCAGCAAATTATTAGGAATCAATTATGAGGCGTATCATAGCAAATTACAGAATCCAGAAAAATTCACAATATTTCATATCAATGTTATGGCATACGCGTTTCGAATTGATCCTGATATTATTCATAACGTAATCCAAAAAGAGATTAAAGATAAAGTAAAAGTCAGAGTGAAAAAGTTTGAAGAAAAGAAAAATTAAAGGTTGGAACACTATACTTTGCTGCCAATTAAAATAAAAAAAGCCCATGCATAGCTACACGGGCATTTTACTAATAGTGTAATATTTTATTACGATTATAACTTTTCAATTTCTTCAATAGAAAGCTTGGTAAATTTGGCTATTTGAGTAAAAGGACTACCGTCTTTTTTCATTTCGCGGGCAATGGCTCTTGCTTCTTCCAGTTTGCCTTTTTCAATGCTTTCGTTTTTGGCCTGGGCCAATAAAAATCCTTCTACGCCCATGGTAGCACTCCCTCCTGTTAAATTACTGACCTTCTGTTCAAATTCAATGATCATTTCCGGGTTTTCAAAAATGGATATAATAACGCAGGAAATTCATCAGCTTGCGAATCTTGTCTTTCAGCATTTGTTTACACATCGGACAAGGGGTGTTGAAAAGCGGAACGACTGCCATTTCTTTTTGTCAATATTGCAAAGCACCCGGATGGGGTTGCACTGGCGTTCATTATTCTCGTATAGGCGTGTCACTATTAAATGCCCCGGTTCGTGAGCGTTAATAAACCATCCTTTTGATGCCGCATGGGCAGGTTTGTTAATGAGTTGAGGCTCTTCGCGATAGTGTGTTGTTTATTTCGTACTGATTAACAAGGTTTTAATATGGATGTAATTTATATTTTTGCATGAATTTTCAATGAAAATATTTGCATTATAGGTTAACCTTATTATCTTTGTGGAAATCAATGATCATGTCACGGTTAGATGAACTCAAAAAACACTTAAAACGCGGCAAGGTATATCGCCGGGCTGAGCTATCACAATGGTCTGCATCCGTTGACCGTCATCTGGAAGGGCTCCTTGCTGAAGGAACATTACAGAAACTCTCCCAGGGCGTTTACTATTACCCTAAAGCGACACCATTTGGTACGCCACCGCCCGAAGAAGAAGAACTGGTACGCAGCTTCCTGAAAGACGACCGTTTTTTGTTAACTTCTCCCAATGCCTATAACAGTTTAGGGGTGGGCACCACACAGCTGTATAATACAAGAACTGTTTATAATCATAAACGGCACGGTGAATTTGAATTGGGCAACCGGAAGTTTGATTTCAGGGTTAAGCCACATTTCCCCCAAAAAGTAACTCCTGAATTCTTGCTGGTGGACCTGGTGAACAATCTTGGAACGCTGGCAGAAGATAAACAGCAGGTTTTAAAAAATGTTGTCGCCAAAGTTGGCCTGATGGATAACAGCAAGCTGGTTCAGGCTGTAAAAAACTACGGGAATGCAGGGGCAAAAAAAATACTTTTACCTTTAATGACGATAGCCGGTACCTAAGTCATGCCATCTATTTACCTTCACCAGCATAGGGACTTTCCAGATTTATTACGTATTCTGGAACAGGAAACCGGCATACAGGCGGTGCTTATCGAAAAAGATTACTGGATCATGCATGTCCTGTATGGACTGAAAAAACTGGGATTCGATTTTGAACTCAAAGGCGGTACTTCCCTATCGAAGGGGTACGGCATCATCGATCGTTTTTCCGAGGATATCGATATTCATATCAAACCGTTTGCTGCATTGAATGTCGAAGAAAACCCGGTAAAGGTAAAAGATCAGCATATTCAATCCCGGAAAGACTTTTATGATTGGCTGGCAGGCCATATTAAAATTGAAGGTATCTCGGGCGTTGAAAGAGACACTGCATTCGATGATGAGCGGTATTACCGCAGCGGTGGTATCAGGCTGCACTACGAAAGCAAAATGGCATCCATTGTCGGCATCAAAGAAGGGATCTTACTGGAAGCCGGGTTCGACACCGTTACGCCAAATAATCTAATAACGATCAGTTCCTGGGCTTTTGATCGGGCGCTGCATAGCGAAATTCCAAACCTGACCGATAACCGCGCGTACGATATTGCCTGCTATCATCCCGGTTATACATTTGTAGAAAAGCTGCAAACGATTGCCACGAAATTCCGCCAGGAACAGGCAGATGGCATAGATCGCCCTAATTACATGCGGCAGTACTATGATGTCTATTGTTTACTGGCAAGGCAGGAGGTTGTGGAATTTATTGAAACACCGGAATATGAAGCCCATAAAAAAACCCGTTTTCCCAAACAGGATTATGAAATTGCCGTAGCGGTCAATGAAGCATTTTTGCTGACCAATACCGAATTACGGGCAAAGTTCAATCAGCGTTATACAGACACCAGAGCTCTTTATTATAAAGGACAACCGGATTTTGATGTGGTGTTACAGCGAATACACGACTATATCGACAAACTATAAGATTTATCCGATGCAGAAAAAGATCCCGCAGATCAAATTTTTTATTGAAAAAATCGGTAAAGTACCGCTGCGCAAATAGGCTGCGTAGACGAGCATTTATTTTGTTTAAGTATTTCTCATAGCTTTATCATAGGGCACAATTGAGCTTTAACTATTTGGGCTTTAAAAATTTAAGAAAATGAATGGTCGTCAAGAAATGATACTAATAGGTGAGATTGTCCTACAATCTAAAATTGCAAAGCGAGCTGCTCAACGTTTGTATGCAACTCATGAATGTTTTGATCATGTCGAAACCTGGTGCTCCATTCAGTCCATACTGGTATCCATAGGTATTATCTCAAAAATTCTTTGGCCTGACAAAAAGTATAAACAGCGCGGAGTCGAACTACGGCAACTGCTCAAAGTTGACGTCAGCAACCCGCTTTCCAATCGTTCATTTCGTAACCATTTCGCGCATTATGATGAGCGCGTGGAACAATATTTTCAGTATAACGGGCAAGGCTCCTATGTCGATCTCGCGATGAACCCTCAGCTGAACAGCGGGTTATTCGGCGATCCTCCTATGTACACGCACAGGGGTTATAATGCTTTCAATAATACAATAGTATTTCGCGATGAAACCCTCGATTTAAACGAATTATTGGCAGCGCTTGACACGCTACTCAAAAACTGCAAACCGTATGCCTTAGGAACGGATTCTGAGTGATAAGATCGTAGAAATGATCGGGTTCAATCAATATGTATCATCGATAACTTGTACGTTTATCGACAACAACAGCTCGACAAATCGGGCTGTTGTTATTTTGCTAGTAATGTGCAGCTAAAGTTGCGTTTTTGCGAAGTCATAGCGTATTGAACCGCTGGCAGTCGGTTCCACTGATTCTATCATTTCGTAAAGTTCGTCCCTATCAATCTTGTATACCAAATTTTTGATTTCGTCGTCTTCAAGGTTGCTTGTATTTTCAGTTAATTTTTGAAATGCCTTATCAGATTTCTTTTTTACTGCTTCCTGAACATACAGGCACAGGTTTTTAAATTCCTCCAACTTGGGCGTCATGCTTACCACATGTGACAATTGGCAATTAATGTCAATACCCAAATTTACCCAACCGGATGCCACCACAGTACCAACAATATAACAGCGGTCAAATTCATTACCGGCGTGAGCTATGTAGCCGTTTCTTAAATTCATTATCCGTTTGTGCTCATCTATCAATTTTTGCTCTGCACCCTTAAAAACATCATCAAAATTTAAACTTGGTCTTGCGCCTTCGTTCTGCGTAAAACATTTGGCATAAGTTACAATCGAAAAAAACATCAAACTTTGTTTTACGATCAACTTGTACTCATAACTTGCCATCTGTTCAATTGACTCTAAAACAAGATCAAGGTCTTTTTTAGTTAAGGTAAAGCCAGCAAACCGTTTGGCTTCTGCTGTTTCGATCAACATAAAATTCCTAATAAAACCGTGCTCGTTAAGCGAAAGTCTTATCATTTTACCGTCTGTTGTTTTCGCAAATAAATTATTATAACCAATCATTGATTTTAGCGTTAGCGTATTCTAAAGTTATCAAAATGCTTGCGCATATCACAACCTAAACATCCGATACCTTCAGGCAGGCTTTTCGTGTATACGTTCTACAGGAACAATTTCAAACAGACAAACCTATGAGCACAAGTAGAAAGGAATTTATTATCCTAACTTTTAGCCGATAATTAGATACTGTCGGCTTCAATAACAGTTACAACTTGCCTACGATCGGGGTTGTTTCGTTTTCAACGATAGATAACTATTTATTATTCGAAGTTTGAAAATTGCTGTTCCATCAAGCTATTTCATCACTAAGATTCATTACCCTTTATTAATAGAATTATTTACAATTAAGTTGTTGGATTTCCAGACCAGAAAATTAGCGATATCACAGGAAGGGGGGCATAATCCGTCCATTGCCTACCTTAATAGCACTTCTTTTGCTTCTTTTCTTGTAAGAAAGAAGTTTGAGCAATCGGTTCTCGTATTATGTAAGTAAAATAGAGTACTTATTTTCCGATGTTTTTACAACAAAATAGCTAAAAAACTATTATAAACGTCTTTTAAACTGAATCTTTAATTACTACGAAAATTTGCTATCGGATTCATACTTAGAAATTTATTTTGAAAATTCAGAGCTAAGAATTAGATTTATAGAATTCAAAGCAAACTGCTTTGCGTGTAAACTTATCATATTATGCTTCAACAAATTGATCCACAAAAAGAAAACTCATGTGTTAATAGCGAAGGTCACCTTATTTTATTCTTGACTTCCGAAAGACTGCCTTTTATTTTGCAGGCACAAGATGTCTCAGATCATTAACATTCCATCTAATTATCTATCGAAATATCTTCTGTTTTACCGGATTTATGAACCTAAGCCTTTACTTTATATGTTGATTTTTACCGTCAATCATTCTTTTTATTTTATTCTTAAGAATATCAGTCCATTGATTCAAACCACCCTCATTGTGGATATCATAAAAAAATCAATTATTTCTTCTCAATGATAGCGTTAAGCCAATTAACCGAAGCCGGAGGCTGTGGTTGCAAGATCTCGCCGAAAATACTTTCTGAAATAATTTCAACCACTAAAATCGGCGGAAATGGTACCGATCTTTTAACAGGTAATTATAATTATGACGATGCAGCCGTGCTAAAGCTAAGTAAGACCAAATCTTTAGTTTTTACTGATGATTTTATTACACCGATCGTCGATGACCCTTTTGAGTACGGAAAAATCGCTGCTGCCAATGCGCTAAGTGATATTTACGCGATGGGTGGCATTCCAAAACTCGCGCTCTCCGTTTTAGGTTGGCCAATTGAAAACGTTTCCGCAAAACATGCAAAAAGAGTACTTGAAGGCGCTAAAAGTGTGTGTGACATGGCTGGAGTTTCTTTGGCAGGCGGTCATACTATAAAAAATCCTCAACCCATATTCGGTTTATCAGTAATTGGATTTGCCAATACGAGGAACCTGAAATTAAATTCAGGGGCAAAGGCAAACGATCTGATTTATCTAACCAAGCCATTGGGAACCGGCATATATTCAACGGCCGCAAAGTTAAACAAGATCACCGCAAAAGATAGAGCCGAGATGATGAGTGTAGTGACGGCCCTGAATAGTATTGGGACTGCGATCGGGCGCCTGAGTTATGTAAATTCAATGACAGACGTTACCGGGTTTGGATTGATCGGCTCACTTACCGAGATCTGCAACGCCAGCAATTTAAATGCGGAATTAAGTTTTACTAATATTAAATTACTAAAAAATGTCGGTCATTATTTTGAGCAGGGGATCATAACATCAGGGGGGAAAAGAAACTGGGAATCCTACGAGTCGTATGTTGAACATTCAGATCTGTTTAATCGAGCGATATTAACCGACCCGCAAACTAACGGTGGCCTGCTGGTAATGATAAACGATAAATATCGACTCTCTTTTGAAGGCTTTTTAAAACGGAATGGTTTAGAGGGATTTTCAAAGCCAGTTGGTGTAATGCGGTCTAAATTGAAAAACTCTAAAAAAATAATTTCAATACAATGAAAAATATAGAAACAACAATCGTCCTTCCCCGGACAGAGCCAGATCTGGATGGAGTTGCCTGTGCAGTTGCTTATGCAGAGCTTTTAAATGCTACAGGTGCTTTGTCAAAACCGTGGTACAAAGAGATACCGGACGCTGAAGCAAAACATTTGATAAACCTATGTAAAAGCGTTCTATACGCCGGTAACAATGAGGTGGAAAATGCTAAACAATTCATCCTTGTAGATGCGAGCGGCTTGGAAGGACTGCCATCGGAAGTCGATCCTGCAAACATCACCGAAGTCATTGATCACCGCTTCCATCACAAAGCAGAGGACTTATTTCCCAATGCCAAAATTCAAATAGAATCGGTTGGCGCCGCGGCAACGCTGATCGCAGAGAAATACATGGCTGCAAATATAATCCCAAGTCATGACTCCGGCTTAATGTTATACGGTGCTATCCATTCGAATACTCAATGTTTAAAAGGAACCATAACTTCGGACAGAGATAGATTTGCAAGCAATTGGCTAGAGCAGGCCGTTTTTATACCCAAGAATTTTTTAGAAGAGCAATTTGCTGCGAGACGTGATGATTTGATACAAGATATAGATGCGTCGATCCGGAGGGAAAGAAAGGAATACGTACATCCAACCGGTGAATATGCTATATCGCAGCTAGAGTTTCATGGTTCCGGTAAGGTATTAAAGGAACGGATAAGAACAATCTCCGATGTCATTAATGAACTGACTCCACGGACGGCGTTGAACATGGTAGATCTGGATGCAAATTGCTCTTACATATACGTTGTGGATGAGGGGCTAAAGTCGATTTTTACCAATAAAATAGGACTATTCTTTAGTGATGATATTGCCATATCAGACGGCATCATCCTAAGAAAACAGATCGTTGATAAAATAGTCGGTGTATAGCAGCCTCTCCCGCGAAATCCCCTTAACCCAATAAATGGCTTATCCGACACAGATATTTATCCATTATTTTAACCCTGAGCTGCTGAGAGCCTATGGAGTAGGGGACGCTGTTCAAAAAAGCGAGGGCTTTTTAAAAAAAACAATTACGACAACTAAACTCGCTTTTCTTATCTCAGAACTGCCATTACTTGTTCCCGTATCAAGTATTTTTGAAGGCCCACACTTCAAGGACTTCTTAGACGATATCAGACCGATCATAAATATCTATTTTATCAAATACATATCTCCAACTGCTGAAATAGGGAAGTATGCAGAAAAGAAAATAAGAGAATTTCATAACCAACCGGAACTTTATCCGAATTATACATCAAAAAAAGATTTTTCGAATTTCATCAATTTAGTAGCAGGCATTCACTGGCAGCCCCGAATTAAGAGGTCTGCCTCAAAAGAGATTTCCGAACAATGGAAGGGCGAACTGGAAAATTTTGATGGCTTGTGGAAGCAAATACTTAAAGATGAGAAATTACGCTTTCGAAATATATCGAAAATAGAAAATTCTATCCACACGGTACCTGAGAAATTGGATGGGCGGGCCTTTGTTCTGTATAATGCCGAATCTTTAATCCCCTTTAAAATTGACGACAGAAATTCGACAAAAGTTAACTTGCTCATCAACAAAGCATTTGTTGAAAGCTATATTTATGAATACCAGGCAAGTATTATTGTCGATTCGCCTATTGGAAAGCTGGATTGTGAAATAAAACCGCGTAACAATGGTTTCCAGCCCACATTTTCTTTTGCTAAGATAACAGGCATTCTTAAAATGCTTGGTATTGATACGATCATATCGGCGGCCTTTTCCTGGGATTTTTTGATCGAATTGAAATTTAACCCGTATTTTGAATGGCTGATGAAATTCCTGGCAGAAGGATATAAGTCCGGCGATGCCCAAGAACTGAAACAAATAATTCTCAGGATCGATTTTCAAGCCCAAAAAAATAAGATCATCCAGTCTAAGAAAAGCATTCTCGAAACGGCCAGGGAGATCAGCATGCTGGTTTATGAGACTTACGTTCGTGAAAAATCAACAAATTTTGGCATAAACAGAGACGAGAAGACCGTCCGAGATAACTATGTCCCTATCGAAAAAAAAGAATATCAAATGAAACAAAGTGAGTTTCAAATCGTCGCCATTGCCAGTGGCTGGGGAGCAAAATACGGTGGTATAAATTCATTGAATTTTGAATTGTGCGGGGCCTTCGCTCAACGGCCGGATATCAAAATGATATGCGTTTTGCCTTACGTGGAAAATTATTATCAAGTACAGGACAATGTTCACCTAATCGGGATCTACAGTAATCCGGACAATGAGCATTTCAGTGAAGGCTGGGAATTGATCTTAGAAAAACGGCTCATGGACAACGGCTTTGACATACATCGTATCGACTTCTGTATAGGGCATGACACAAATACAGGCAATCAGGCGCTTAAGTTAAGAAAATTAAATACCTCAATAAAAACGATCATCATAAGCCACCAGGCTTTTGAATTATACACGGCTTCAAAAAACAATGACGGAGCTGCCGCGACCCGTAAGGGAAATGAGCAACTTAAAGTTTACCAGCAAGCGGATTTGTTACTTTGTGTTGGTCCACTGCTATTTAACTTCTTTAAAGGAAAGCATCAGTTATATGAATTAAAACAAAAAGGACGAATTGTCGAATTTGTGCCGGGGTTGCTAGAGACTATGGTCTCGCGCGCCAACCCTGATAGTTTTGCTTTAACAACTATGGGACGATTTGAGCCAGAAAATGGTGATCTAAAGGGGATGAGCCTAATTGTTGACAGCTTTGCGTTGGCTTGTAAAGAAGCAAGGCAACTTTTGGGTAGTAACCCTATGATGACCATTTTCGGCTTAAGTAACGACGCTACGATCAGTAGTAAACAATCCATTGATATTATCAATCAGTCTTCGAGACTCTCAAATAATTACATAGCCATTAATCCATCACCATATACAACAAACAGAAACGCATTATTAGACCAGGTGAGAAATAGTTCTTGTGTTGCAATGCTCTCTTTGCAGGAAGGATTTGGGCTGGTAGGCTGGGAGACGATCGCATGCGAAATACCGTTGCTGCTTTCAGAAAATACAGGATTATTTAAACTACTCAAACAGAAGAGACTGGAAAATCTGGCATATTTTGTAAGTATAAATCGAAATGAGTCTGATAAAGCATCTGTTAAGGAAAAAATCAAAGAAATCGCCGGCGATTACAAGAATGCCAGGGTGAACGCAGCAAGTCTATTGGCTGAACTAAAAAAAGAATACACCTGGCCAAACGTGATTACCGGTCTTTTACAGCAACTGGAACATTTAATAATTTGAATTTATAAAAGAAGAATTAAAATAAAATGAAATTAGCAACAGCAACCGTTCATGGGAGATTCCAGTTATTACACAACGATCACTTGGAGTACATACTGAAAGCCATATCTCTTTGTGATCATCTGATAGTAGGGATAACCTCTTATAATATTCGCGAAAGAGTCAAGATCGAGTCAGCTCCACATCGCTTTGTCAGTCAAAATAATCCGATGACCTATTACGAAAGGACAAAAATGATAACGGAGGCATTACTGGATGAAGGATTAAACCCTTGCAGCTTTTCTTTTTCCCCCTTTCCGATAGAAACCCCCGGTCTATTGCCTGACTTTATACCGTTAAATTTCCCATGCTTCACAACCATTTGTGAAGAATGGAACAGGAAGAAGATCCAGACCCTGGAAGAGATCGGTTACAAGGTCATTGTATTAAAAGAAAATCCAGCCAAAGAAATAGAAGGATCGAAGATAAGAAACCTGATCATCAATAATGATGAGTCGTGGAAAAAGATCGTACCCAGGGCCACGATAAAAGCAGTAGAAGAAATGCATATCCAGGAAAGACTTTTAACCATTTCCAATTCCCATAATTAGTTTTAAATTATTGAAAACAATACGTTGATGGAATTAATAAATAAGCCTAGGATCTTTATCGGTTCGGCAAGTGAAAGCCTTGGAATCGCGCGGATGCTTGAAAGGAGACTGCAATTTAAGGCCGAAATAGTAATTTGGGACGCAATGATGGTTGTCATCGGTGAACATACCATCGACGCATTGATCAACCTGGTGGATACCATCGATTTCGCGATAATGGTTTTTTCGAACGACGATAAAGTTTCCAGCAGGGGAATCCACTTCGAAGCTCCCAGGGATAATGTCATTTTTGAGCTTGGCTTGTTTATGTCAAAGCTTGGGAAAAACAGAACATTCATAGTTAATAATATCAGCGGCTTAAAAATCCCCAGTGACTTGGCCGGGATAACTTATGGCATATTTAATTCTGAGCGGCAAGATCATAACCTTGCCGCTGCTGTAAGCCCGGTATGCACTGAAATAGAATATGTGATAGAAAGGTATGGTATCAGAAGAGACAAGCCTGCCTTATCGACCCAGAATTTGAATTCTATAAAATTAGAAAGCGATATTAGTATTTCACAGCATGATATTTTCAGGAAAATAGGCATACATCAATTAGATTACAGTATCCTAAATGGATACAGTGTCAAAGATTGCATTGATAATGTAAAAAACAACCTGTGTTTTTTGGGAGTAGGCGGTAAAAAATGGATCCAGGAAAAAAAATCTTTTGACGACCTGATCAGGAGACTCCTTTTAAGGCGGCAAAAAGACCAGATCAGGTTTCTCCTTTTGAACCCCGAATGTGATGATGCCATCAATTTTAATGAAGGGCGGGATTTTTCACACCAGAATTTTGTAGATGACCTGAACAAAACGATCGATTTTTTTGCGAATGCCAAAAAAAAATCAGGAATAGACATACAATTACGCTTGTATAGCCGTATGCCAAATTTCAGAATAACTATTATCGATCAAACTATGGTTGTATTAGGAACTTATTCTACTCTTTCTCTCGACGGCCTTGACGGCCCTCAACTGATCCTGAGAAATTCTTCTGAATGGTCTTTTACGCAGAATTTAACAGCCTATTTCGAATCTTTATGGAATGAAAGTATAATTCAGATCTAGCGACATAGCGAAGCTCCGGAAATAATTGAAAGTTTAAATAATAGCCTTGACCACACATGATAAATTACCAAACCCACATCAGAAATTTTGGAGAACCGGGTTTAATGATCTGGCCCCTGGACATAGCTGCGAAGAATTCGGCCCCTTGCGTCGCCGGTTTTGTAATAGACATTAGCGAAACAAGGGCTAAGGCAGACAACCATAATGAAGATAAATTTATTTTGGAATTACACGGACGCGATCAACTTTTAGCGAAATCTGTTACGGTACATATTAACTTTAGCCCACGTTATAGCAGTATTCCTTCGAAGATCACTTTATTTGATCTGTCGATTATCAATAACCTACCGGCCGACGAGCGAGGCAGTAAGGTGTTGATAAAAATCAAAAGACTGTTAGATATATTCTATCTCCATGTCTGCGGTGTCAGTGAAACGGATATTCTGGAGATTGAAAAAAGCTATTTACTTCAGAATAGTCAAAGCCGACTTCACTCATTGAATTTCCGTCAAATGCGAGAGCTGATCATTTTATCTCTTGAAACATTTAAAAATACTTGTCCTTTTCCATTAACCGTAATTGAACAGCTCAAGGTAATTTTAAATAAAATACTCGATGCGAATACCGGAGAAGATAATTTTGATTACAGGGTCAGCCTGTGTGTTTCCGCTAACCACCTGGCATCGGAATTAGTCGGTAAAGCTATCTTGTCAGGAAAGAAAGTTGCCGACGGTGTTGGTACGGGATATTATTTCCCAAATGAACTCAATAGCAGACAAAATATTTTGGAAGTGCTGGATCCGGTGATACTATCGTCTTTTTTGTCTCTTGCAGCAAATGAACAGAGTCCTATCAGAAGGATCGATCTCATTCATAAAACAAACGGCCTTTTTATTGAAAATATACTAATTGACGACACCGATCCATTTTTGAAAATTGCTGAAGCATCAACTGCCCAGGCTGACGAATCGACCGCGCTTTCTAGCGCTATACTGCGACTCCCAACGGCTAATCTTGAACATTTTTTCTCATCGCAAAAGATAGAGTCATTTGCTGAATTGAAAGCTTTGGGTAAAGGCATTCAAGGTGCTCCAGGTATGTGTTCAGGTACGCTTTGTTTTAATATGGAGCAAATGAAAAAAGAGAGGCATGCAGGAAACCAAACTATTTTTGTGGCGAATGACCCACTACCGGAAAACGTAAGCTGCGGACTAGCTGCAAACGGTTTAATTTTTCTCTCCGGAGGCGCTACTTCTCATATTGCCGTGATTTCTAGGGGAGAAAACAAGCCATGTATTTTGTCTTTGGATGCTGCTGACGTTATTGGCGAAAGTGTATTGATGTTTAAAAATGGGGAGAGTTGTAATTATGGCGACCTTGTTACCATCGATGGTTTTACCGGAACCCTCTATTCAGGAAAAGCTACGATAAAAACGAATGGACTCGAGGAAAACCAGGATATACTTAATATTCTTGAATATTGCCGTAAAGCATCCAAGATCAAAGTGTTAGTAAACGCCGATTTCGCCAAGCAAGCCGTGATTGCATATAAGCGTGGTGCAGCAGGTATAGGTTTAGTAAGGATCGAGCATTTGTTGAGAACGGCCGCTACTTTTAAAGACCTGCAGGACGCACTTATAATCGGTTGGACATTACTGCCCATTTTTTCGAAAATCAACGATTCGAAGATCAAATTGGAAATTTGGCCAGACAGTGTCAATGCGCTAAACAACCTACAGATCCAAAAGGCGTTTCTTGAGGAAATTGAGGCCTATCCATTGTTTAAAGCCAAGCTAGCTGCGATTCAAATTGAATTAAAAAAAGAATTAATGGATCTGGCTGAGGTCTCGACAGGGAAAACAATCACGATACGGCTTGTAGATCCGCCAATCACCGAGTTTGTTTCTGATACAGCGATAAAAGAAGTGTTTGAAGCAAAAATGATCTCTGAAAATGATTATAAAAGCCTGGTCAAGAGTATGGCCAATCAAGACTCCATGAGTGGCGTTCGGGGCATCAGGCTAAGCATTTTGATGCCAATGATAGCTGAATTGCAATTAAGAGCTATGATTGAAACTGCGATCGCAAATCCAGATACCAAACTTGATATTCTTATCCCATTGGTAATTGATAAAGATGAAGTACTATTTATACAAAAACTGAAGGACGACCTAGTGCAAGAATATCAAGCTGATAATTTAAACATATCTCTTGGAACAATGATCGAAACACCAAGATCCTGCCTGATCGCCGGCGATCTTGCTGAGATATGTGATTTCTTGTCATTTGGCACAAATGATCTAACGCAATTTGTTTGTGCTGCGTCCAGGGATTTCGCGGAGCAGAGTTTCCTGAATCATAGTCACTATACCAGGAGCGAAAATCAGCAGATGTTCACAACAATCGATGTTAACGGCGTCGGACAATTAATGAAGATCGCGATAGATAGCGCCAGGCAAAGATCGCCTAAGATACGGATCGGGGTTTGCGGAGAACATGCGGGCGACTCCAGATCAATTGAATATTTTGCGAGTATCGGGGTCGACTATGTTAGTTGTAATGTTTCCAGTCTGGTTCAGGCGCAGATATTTGCTGCTCAGTACGCCATAAAAGTAGCTATTGTCACCTAGTATCGTTAACAGACCTGAGCAAGTAATTAGAATTTAAGGGCATCAAAATAAGGTTAATACATATTCAATTTTTATTATGTTTCTTAGGGAGAGACTTGCGTCATTGACGCTTTCAGACAATTTCGGCAGAGAAGCGGTCGTTTTTTCTAAAAAAGAGATTAGAGAAGAACCGATTAAATGGTTAAAATATTTGTTACTTGATAAATTGGGACTTGAATCAATTTCCGTCATTGAAGATCAGATCTTTCGGTTTGATTTCCACGAATTAGAAGATGCAAAGTCCCTCGCAAAAACAATGCTTGAGAGGGATGCTAATCAAATGTTCGTGATCAAAGTTGTGCCATGGGATATAGGAGCACAGCTAAAGAATTACCGGTTATATTCCGGTGAGCACATTGAAGATTGTTTCGCCCAGTTAACCCGTGATTTTCCGCTTAAAACACATGAGATATGGTGTTGCGGCTCGTCCGTTAGCAATGATGGGTTCAATCTTGGCGGCCGGATAACATTTCCATTAGGTTCAAAAGAACACATTTTAGAAATGGTTTGGTTCTCCAGTCCGCGACGGCTAGAACAGGTAAGTTTGCCCAACTTTGAATATCCGTATATACAATCTATAGGCAGCAGGTATTCCTTTCAATTCGAAATATCAAAACTTCACTTACCGGCGACACCCGCGTCTCCTATTATTATGGATGAGCTGATGGGGGACTATTATCAATTTATGAGCCTGTTGGAAGACAGGCGGGAAAATATGGAAAAGCTGTCGCAGTTTTTGTTCAAATTCGGCGCTCAGGAGGTGGCTTATACCTTTAAAGTTTCAAATGGACGCTTAACGATAATCGACTGGGACTCCGAAATAGAAAGCACTGACGGAAAATAACGAACCTCTGGCGATCACCATGAGCTGATAAAGAAATGGCAGGGCATCAAGTTCTATTTTGGGTTGCCGTACCCGGAGAAACTGGTGATCAAAAGTGTCGGTTCTAGCAAAAAGTTCGAGAAACATATTCGCGTGAGTACTTAGATTTTTCAAGTGTTTAAATAATGAGCTAAACGAGGTTATGATAAAACTGAGCTGTGTTGACAAACAGTTCAACTCGGTTTACTCATTCGACAAATCTTCTCTCGGTTTAAGAATTTGAAAGTAAATGATAAAATGCACAAGATTATTTTTATATCACCTAACGGGATTGATATTTTGAAAAGTTTCTCATTGTAAACGAATCATGTGTGGTCGAAAATTCTTTCAAAAAAAAATATGTACATGCTGCACCCTTGATCGAACCAGGGGTGTTCGCACACAGTTTACAATTCAAGGAACGAAGTGTACCAGTTAAAAAAGATATTTATGTTTTGGCCCCAAATAACATGGATGTGGATGACGACGAAGCGAGTGTTATTTTAGATTTTCTCCTTATACTAAATTTAGCAAGAAACCTGACATTAGAATGTCTCTGAGCACGTTAGGTGGACATCGAAACTTAAAAATAGGGCTTAAATCCTCCGCGATTAAAAAAACAGACCAATAAGTGAAAAGAAGTCCGTTTTGCAACAATCAAAAAATATTATGCAAAATAACAGCTAGCCTACTTTAATTTCCACAAGGTTGTTAATTGTTGAAAATCAATATTCTATAAAGTTAGATCGCGGCTAATAGTCTTAAATCTTCCAAAAAGGGGTTCGAAAAGCTTCCCCTATGGGCTACTAACGTTCTTCGAAATCCGCGAAATTTACCTTGATTTTGCGGATTTTCTTTCTTACAAAAGATTTCACACATTTTTTGTTATATAGGTTTTAATTAGGATTGAATTAAATGGGAGGAATTTTCAATCTTAGCACAAGCCTTTAAGTAAATTTTTATCCTGTTCTTTTAATCTCATTGGGTTTTTGTATTAATTACAATCCGATAAGAAATTGGTGTCTTTTTTACTAAACTATTTTCTGGGTGAAAAGGATTGGGAACCCGCCAGACCTTCGGTGTATTAGATAATATATCATAAACCATATAAACCCAGTAATTTTTTAACTCCGTGGCTTTTTGTAATTCATTATAGGACAGGGAAAAGTTTGCTTGGCCCGATTTTGATTGGGTAGCCTTGACTTCAATGTATCTCCTTAAACCATTTTCATCGAATGAAAGTATATCATAACCCAAGTAATCATATTTTGCCTTTTTAACTCGTTTTGCAAGTTTGGGAAAAAATTTTAGCCTTTCTTTTTCCATTTGTAGAACCAGGTGTTCCCCTCTGTCACCCAATTGTTTGTCTCTTTTTCGTTTACCTTCATAGTCTGGATTTTCCGACCCTTGTGTAACAGATTTATTAACATTACGTGCATTTTCGCCTGTAGCGATTTCATAATCTATGAATACAGGGGTAGGATTAATAGGAAAAACAGGTTGCTTAAAGTCCTTCAAAGGATCATTTGGGGCTTCTACTCCGTCTCGTGGGGGACGACCTGGATAGACCGTATATAAAAAGTGAGAAAAGATATCAACCGACCATGATTTCATAACGGAATCTAGGTTTTTATAATCGACTAATGCCTCGCGCTTTAATACTGGATCGGACCAAATTAGCTCTTTCGTATCAATATTCAGTTGAGTTAAAAAGTATTCTAAATGGTCGTCAGAAAAAACATTCAAGTATCTTTCAGGATAATAGGTTGAGAGTATTTTTCCCTTAAACATTGGTGAAATGGGACTCTTAATAATTTCATCTAAATTTCCATCTTTTCCATCAACAATTAATTTAATGATAGCATTTTTGACATTCGCAAAAGCTTCTTGATAGGTATTTCCGAACTTCTTGGTATGACGATATTTATATTCAGAATCAGACTTTGTTCTGCCAAAATAAACACCAAACTTGAATGCGTTAGCGCCAATTGTTCGACCGAGTCTATCTAATTCTCTTTCTACAGTATAACAAAAATTATATCCATCATCTGGAAGCTTATTTCCCAGTGCATATGTATCTAATGGCATCGTCCTTATTCTGCGTAAGGTATAATAGTTAACAAATGCCTGTCTTAAACCATGCAATTGCCTTCTGCCATCTTCTATTAATGGAATTTGATCTTCAAAAAATAATTGTGCTTCTCTAAGCTCCCTGTTAATTTCCATTTGCGGCATATTGGTTGTGAGTGATATAGTACCAGCAAATTACTTAGAATTTATAGTTATTTATTATTTGTTAATTAATTATTACGTTTTTTAGGTTATTTCGGCCTATATTCGATGTTATCACCGCGCAATATTTATGTCTACAAACCGCAGTATAATACAACTCAAAAGAGTTCATGTTTTGTATTCTAAGGACAATTTTTAAACCCATCCAAGGGAACGGTTAGCTATGTTTCAGAGTAATATTTAAAATTGAACATTCTTTAGCGATCTAAATACATTGCAGCCCCTAGGGGAATCGAACCCCAATGATATTCATCAATTCTCCAAGAGTGAATTTTTTTTCGACAGTTTCTTTTGCTTCTTTTCTTTACAAAGAAAAGAAGTTCGGGCGTGTTAAGTTATTCTGCGCTTCTAACGCATCTTAAGATATAGCTGCTTTGGTTAGCATCGTTAATAGCTAAAGCGCACTAATAGCTGCTATACTCTGTAAGTTTTGCAGAAAGTGGTTCGAAAAAAGTCCAATAGGGTTCTCGTTACCTATGTTATCCTGTTGGACTTTTTTCGAACGATTTCCTGAAAAATTTAAGCAAATCGCTAATGTTTCATAGATGGTTGAGCCCAGCCACCTAGAAGGTTGAATGTTAATTTTATTCATTAATATAAGACCACTTGCCGAGCCGTCAAGCATTATTAGTTATGCAGTTTTCAACTCCCCTTAGTTAGAACTTCACACTCACCTTCTTTACCTTAATAGCATTCTCGGCTATGTCAGAAATTAATATTACAGAAGGTGCGTCAGTAATTTACTATATTACATATTCAGTTACCTTCATCATTCTTTGTGATATTATCTGAATATGTAATGTGTAAAACCCTATTTATTAAACTTCATTTCTTCAATAAAATTTAAATCGAGCTTGATCGTTTCACCATTTACTGAAAAGACGAAAAGTTTTTTCACATCTGTTTTCTCTAAAATTTGAAATAATTCCAGATTTTTAGTCGGGGGCAGGTTATCCTTTGGGTAAATTAACCCTTCAAAATCTGCCGGATTATTCCAAAAAAAGTCTGCTACAATCGGATGCTGTAACTTCAAAATACACCACAATATCAGTTGGTTTTCCTGCACATTCTGTTTGTACAAAAAACTCATTGTCTTGGCAGTGCTGATATCATTAATCAACCTTTTCATCGACCGGGGGTTCGGCTCCACTAAATCTATAAAATCTTGTAGTTTGTGCTCTAATTTCTTGTCTTCTTCTTTTATGGAAATAGAACTTATTATAGCCTCACGTGTAACTTGCTGGTGTTGCTCACTAATATTAGTCTTGGCAAGGCTAATCTTATCAGAATTAGTTACAGCATTTTTTACGGCTTTATTAATATTTTCGATTTCTTTTTCTGTAGCCTGCTCTTTGGTAGGATCTGCAATATTCAAAAGAAAATTCCAATAAGTACGTTTATGAAATACAGAAACATTAGGAAGCTCAATGGTCCATTGAAAAATTTTATCTAAAAAGATAAGGCCAAACGGTTTCGTCGGCTTCGAGATCACAGGTGAAAACATTTCATATTGTTTTTCATACATTGTGCTAAGCCATTTCTTATCAGCAGCAATAACATAAATAACCGGTGCTTTACGGAAGATTGTTTGCAAGCCCTCTAATAATTTAATTCCATATTCCTTATTGCAACGATCCATGTCATCAATGAAAATGGCGACTGGCTTTTCTGCCAATTCAATTTGTTTTTTAAAATGTGTTGCAAGAACCTGCATTGGGTCTTTGCCGTACTCCTCAATAAACGATTGCGCCGCTTTTGCGGATCCTGGGACAAGACTTGTTCTTAAAAACTTAGTTAATGACCACAGAAAACCTATAAAGGTAGCCGTGGCCGGTACCCATAGATGTTCGAATTCTTTCTTATCAGTGATGCCCAAGATCAGCGCTGCTATAAACAATGCAAATGTCACACCAACCGCCCAAAGGTTATTCGTCCCCGTGCTAAAGCGCCATTTATATTCATTTAGAATAAATCGATACAATGTCCATTTGCTTCGCACCTCGTCTTTTTTTAGGTTGGTTGCAATTTCGCTGTAAACACCTTTCATCAGAAACCACCAAGGCGGATCTAAACGTTGGTTTTCCCAAGCGTTAAAATTTACAACAATCCATTTCTGGGGTTTTAAATCGCTGTTACCTGCGTCTGAAACGGTAAATCCTTGCTCCAAAACGTTTTTTATAAAACCCAATAAAGTCGATTTCCCAGAGCCCCAAGGCCCATCCAACATCATAAAATATGATCCAAGTTTCGCTTTTTGTACATCCCTGTCGTAGATCACCTGCACGCGCTTCGCTAAATATTGTGCTAAGGATTTTCGTGATAACGAATCGTCTTTTGAGGGGTAATCACTCAAATTATTGGTGTCAATAATATTATTACCTGTCTGCCCGGATAAATCCTTGATGTCCTCACCGTTGATAAGCTTTTGGTAAGTTGCTATCCAATCAGGTCTTAACCAAAATGTAAACGGGTTTCCGTCACCATCAGATTTATGCTCTTCAGCCAATTCCTCAATGACCGAAATGCCTTTTTCCAGGAATTGTTTGTTTTGCTCAAAAAGCTCTGGTGTTGAAAATTGAGCCAACAATGCTCCTATAACAAACATTCTACCGTTGATCGAAAAAGAATTGATCTTCACATCGTAAATTTCTGTTAAGAGCCTTGCCCAATCTGCTGCATGCAATGGCTTGAATAAAGAGTTTTTTTTAAATTCCCCGATCAAATCCATCAGGTTGGATTTCTGATTGCTATTTGTTCCAAATAGGCTCCCATATTCAGGATGCAAATTTGTAAATTCTTCGAAAACATCGCCTATCGCGGCCCCGTTTAAAACACGTCTTGAGTTTAAAACAGTGTTTACACTATTGGAGAATTTATTTTCGTCCCATGTGGTCTCCACCTCACCTGTTTCATCAGGTATCGTTAAGATCTCCTGGTACCTCGCTAATGCACTAGTTATTTTTAAGGTAAGATCCTTAACACTTGTCCAAGAACTGACAATGTTATTGCTTAAGACTTTTTGTTTAAACTCATACAGCTGTCCTGAATTTGAATTCTTGATTTCGCTGCTGGACTCATTTTCCTGGATGAAACAAAGTATTGGCTTTCCCGATTGTAGGGCATAATCGTATTCCAGTTCAATATAACTTTTATTAGAATTAGAATCTAACGTGCCGTATAACTCCCCTATGATTAATAGGAAGATGTCACACTGGGCGATATCTGCCAGTGCTGCTGCCAATGGTTTTTTATCTGTAGCAATATATTCTTCCATGGCGATTGCAGAAAATTGCAATGATTGAATAGTCTCTATTACAGCCTTTCTTTCTTCTACCAAGTCACGGAAGGTAGAGCTTATAAAAACATGAATTTGCTTAGGCATTGATATTGGCAATTAGAATGGTATAAATATAATGGTATTAAGCCATTGAAGACTAACTAATTACTGGAAATTAACTTATTTCCTTAACAGGTCATCGAGCTTACGCATCGTACTATATTCGAGTTGTATAGTAATATTTTGTCTCTCACCTGAGTTTCTATTCGCTATGCCTAAATGTCGTTGATGTTTGAATTATACAATGATCGATTTGACAGGGACAAATACTTAATAGGTAAAACCTGCACGGTTACCCGAAGATTACCCTCGATAAGTTGCCTATGGGCGTCATACACCTTTGTTCAAAGGTTTTCAGGTAGATATTAAAGCTCCTGGCTTCTTCGTTTGTACCGGTCATCTTTTGGGCCGAGGCGTTTCAGCGCGCCCGGGCTATATCTCTAAGGTGGTAAATTTAATAGAATCAGCAAACACCTCACTTTCTGCCGGCAGTTCTAGCGGTAGTTTTTTAAGGCTAACGGAATCATTTTCACTGCCTGGAACATAACCAAACTCAACAGGTACCCCGTCTTTCGTAACCAGCAACTGTACTTTCACACCGTAAAAGTAACGCCGCATGCTACTTTGTTTTCCACGCCATTGTTTACCTTTTAACAGTTTACAATTACTGATGCGGATATTATCACATACTGCCACCGGAAAGGAATCCAGTATATAACTCATCTCGCAGCTGATGTGCTTAAAATAATAGCCGATCTGCATAAATATGTTATAGATCAAGTCTGCCAAGGCATGAAGACGGCGATTAAAACGACTTTTGTCCAGCATGCCTGGAACAAATCCAGTCATCTTCATGAATTGCCTGGCTTTATCCTGATGGCCTCCAAAATATAAAGAACTTGCTATCGCCGTCGTGATGATCTCGCTGTCGCTTACTTGCCTGCGGACGTCTTCATAATGCCCACTTGTTTTCAACAAATCATCTATAAAACAGAATATTCCTATAATTTTATCCTTTGTGAGCATCGCTTGGAATGTTTTTAGTTGTGGTAAACCAAATTTATTCCTTGATGCTCACTCTTTTTATTCCTTTATTTCAACATCCTAACTAGCAACTTGAGTTAATTTGTTGAATACGGACAATCAAAAGTAAAGCAAAGTCCCACCGGTGGGAGTCAATGTCCCGTGTTACTTTACACGGGACAATAAAATTCTAAATAGTAGCAACTAATCGAACCGCTAACAGCGATAACAAAATCGATCTAAAGTGCTAAAGATAGTCAACTACAAGTAAAAGGAAGTCCGGCGTGGCGGAGTCAATGGTGCATGTTATAGAACTTTGCACCAATATAAATCAAGTGGCTATAATCCATCTGCTAGCAAAGGTAAGCTTTTGGGCATTCCCCCTTTGGTAGAAAAGGGGTCACGCTGTACGCTCATACGCCATAGGCCTTATCCACAATGGCCGGTATCCGCTACCATCGTTAATGCGAAGCTACAAACTTCGGCGGCAGGGGTAAATCAAACGGCTTTAATCCATCTGCCAGCAAAGATAGCCTGCATATTTTAAAACAAGCCCTGCGGGTTTCCAAAAGACTACGGCATAAACGCTCATGCCCAGCACAAAAATTAAACAGGAGGTTTGTTTGCACCACCCAGCGCAAAAGACAATTCGCTATGCTCATTAACTTTTAACCAGGCACAATCCACCTGTTTAATTTTATGCCATTTATTCCGTTTCCTTTTGGAAATCTTAAAATTTGCGCTTTGGGTTGCTTAGGATGAATTAAGGATGGTTTTATTATTAAAGGTTAAAAAAAATCCTTCTGCCAGCAAAGGCAGCTTGCAAATTTTAAGACACGCCCTGCGGGTTTCCAAAAGACTACGGCATAAACCCTCGCGCTCAACAAAAAAATTAAACAGGAGGCTTGTTTGCACCGCCCAGCGCAAAAGACAATTCGCTATGCTCATTAACTTTTAACCGGGCACAAGCCACCTGTTTAATTTTAGGCTATTTATTCCGTTTGCTTTGGGAAATCTTACGTTTGTAGTTTATCAGTCGACAGCTAGCCCTTTAGTAGGTAATGCAAGATGTAATATAATAATAATAGGCCGGTGAAATAAATCGAGATAACCCATATTAATCCCTTTCTATTTTCATAATGTAGATTTTCAAGCTTTATCAACGGATTAAGGAATATTATTGCCGTGTAAGTAAAACTGTAGAAAATTTTCAAAAAATAGTTAAGCGATTTCTCGGATTCCCAAATTTTATCAAGGTTATCAATTTTATAAACCTCGGCATTTAATTTCCTATAAAATGCTAAATTGATTAGGGAAAAGAAAATTATTACAAAAGCGGTAAAATATAACATCGCCTTTAAATTCTGTCCGTAATCTTCTTTTGCATC
>Ga0206964_10109_pt1 | contig 25031 bp, 26 predicted proteins | sample Alteio_BWOrgHeat_25_FD_152980 | JGI IMG/M metagenome (GOLD analysis project Ga0206964, IMG submission 152980) | Enriched cells from forest soil in Barre Woods Harvard Forest LTER site, Petersham, Massachusetts, United States -... | ecosystem: Environmental > Terrestrial > Soil > Temperate forest >...
CGAGTTTGTAACGCCGATAGAGAAGAAGAAGGATGAAGAAAAGGCCCGCAAATTGCAGGCGCTGATAAAACCCTTTGTATTGCGCCGTACCAAGGAACAGGTAGCCACCGAGCTGCCGCCAAAAACCGAGAACTTGTTTTACTGCCAGATGAGCGAGGAGCAGGCCGAAGTTTATGAGCAGGTAAAATCAGAATACCGGAACGAATTACTGCGCAGCCTTGAGGATGGGTTTTTAATATTCTGGCTCTCATCCAGTATCACGTAATCAAAAAAGTAGGATTTAAACAATTCAATATCAATCCGGCTGATGCCGTAAGTAGTGATCACCAAATCGTAATTGCTAAACACTTCGGGCGATTTATAGCGCAGGGTGCCGGTATGCACCATAAGCCGCAATTGAGGGGCAAACTTTTTAGCTTCGTTCAGCCAGTTATAAATAAGCGAAGTAGGCATAATAGCCAGCGAGGTTACTTTTAAACCCGCAGCCTCGGCATCTTCCTTGTTCTTTTGCAGCAGCGCCAGGGTCTGTATGGTTTTACCCAGCCCCATATCATCTGCCAGGCATCCGCCAAAATGGAAATTCTTTAAAAAATGAAACCAGTTATAGCCTGCCTTTTGGTAGGGCCGTAAATGCCCGGCAAAATTTACCGGCATGGGCACATCCTCCAGTTGTTCAAAGTCGGTTAGTTTTTGCAATTTGCGGCCCATGCTTACGTTGGCCATTTCGCCTTCGTACAGATCATTGATCAAACCAATATGGTGGCGCCGCAGCTTAACCTGGTTACCGCCTTCGGCAAAATGCAGCAGGTTACCGTATTGCGAGAACCATTTTTCAGGGATCACAGCAATTTCCCCGGACGGGAGCACAAACTCTTTTTTATGGTTGAGGATATGATTTTTGAGCTGGATAAAAGGGATACGGTACGAGCCGAAACAAACAATGGCGTTGATATCGAACCAATCGTTGTGCTCCTTAATCTCCAGGTCTATTTTGGTATTGCCGAATACATAACGCTTTTGGCCGGTTGATTCCGGTTGTTCTATTTCAAACCCTTCTTCCAGCAACACCTCATAGTGCTGGTTGATCCATTCAAATATGGAGAAGGAATGGTCGGCATCATCATCCGGCAGGTCAACTTCCAGGTTTTTAAATAAGGATGAGGCCGTTTTCAATCCCATTGCTTCCAGTTGCTGGAATTTATTCTTCTCCCACAAAACAGATCGCTTGATCCGATGGAAAGTATAATTATCCCCGTCGTTTTCCATCCGTACCGAAATATGGCGCTCATCGCCATAGGAAAAAACATATCCGGCATATTTAAAAAACAGCTGCAATTGCGAGGTACCGCCTTCAATGTAAATCGGCCTTAACACCGGGTGCGCATTATATTTTTCGGTATTTATGGTAAAGCCCTCGGCGTAAACATGGTGCTTTTCAATCAGCGGCGCCACAAATTTTTCGAAATATGGTCTCTCCGACGAGCGGGGGATGGCGATGTACCTTTTATTTAAAAAGGGCACCAGCTTTTTGCCTTCTATCTCCTTTTCAAAATAATACAGGGTATCGTCCAGCAGCATCCAGGCCGGGTGGTTGCAGATCACCTCGGCATTTTTAAACATGAATTCGATGCGCATGCCCTGGTATTTAATGGTCGGGAAATACCTGATTTCCTGCTCATCGCGCCTGAAATGGAACAATACCGTTGCCGCTTCGGTTGCTATTTGCAGTTTGCGTTCGGCCGGGTAGCCCTCCTTGCTCATCAGGTAAAGCGGTTTGCCATCGATGAGGGTCAACGCCTCGGCCATCTTTTTTTCAATTTTCGGCCTAAGGGTATCAAAAAGCTGTTCGTTAAAAATTTTGGTAAAAAATTCGAACGGACGGATGGGTTTTTTATAGAATTTTTTGATCAGGTGGCCCTGTTCTATTTCCTCTAAAATCTTAACCAATTTTATATCAACATCATCTAAACAATGTGTGAATTCTTTGGCGGTATTGGAAAATAGACGCTGATGGGTTAATGAAAATTCGCCATTGGGGTTTAGCTGAACGATGTGTGGTTCAATAACATACGACAAGTACTCATGCCTGGCAATGGCATAAATTATCTGGCAAGGTTTTGAACTATCGACGCGTAACATTCTAAATAATAAAAAAATTAATAGAAGCTACATCAACAAAAAATTCAAACGTAAAAAGAATATGCTGTATGGCGAAATGTTTTAGGTTAAATAATTGTTAACATGCGGCGGCCGTTTACTTAAGGGCGCACTGTTTCATTGTTTAACGTGTTAGTAATTGTTTTGAGGGATGGATTAACTTTTAACGAGTCGACGGCTGCATGGCTAAATAATGCCTTATTTGGCTCGCAGGGGTACATATCGCGGATGAAGAACAGCCCGTTGAACAACTTGTTCCATTTGCCTTCGTAATTAAAGTGCCCCTGCGCTTTCGTAAAAAAGTATTCGTCATCGCCGGCAGCGGTTTTATTGTAAGCATTAAAATCAACAAAGGCATAGCTGTATTTTTTATCTATCCATGTTTCAAAGCCGTTATTTCTCGGCGGGTATACTTTAAACTGTTTGAAGCCGAGCCTTCCTGCGGTTCCACGATACGACGTAAAGCCGATAGTGTACACTTTACCAGGATCGCTCAAACCGGATACAAATGTGTCGCCCATGGTGGCCGTTTTATAAAAAAACGGCTCCTTCATATTTTTGAGCGATTTTACCACATGGGCGTCAGCTGCCCAAACAATGATCTTTCGGTCTTTAAATTTATAGTCGTTCAGCCATGCCAGGTTTTTCCCCATCCTGACATCCCTTTCGTTGGTGGTTATCCTACTGGTTGAAGCGGTGATCTTTATGGATTGCACCAGCGCGATCTCGTTGTTTACTACCACCATCCAAAAATTATTGGAATCCATTTTCAGGGCCAGTTGGTCTTTTAGCGTCCCTAAATATCCCAGGCAGGTATGCACTGCTATGGTATCTGTTGGGATATGATAGCACCATTTCTTGATAGAATCGATCATCGGAAGGATTGCCGAAGTGTATTCGGGTTGTTTGGTAATAGCCAGGTTGTGCGATTTAAAAACACTGTCGAGGTCGGCCTGTAAGTGATGAAAGGAGTAATTGAGATACTGCTGGTTATCGAACCCGGTAATGATCAGCGGCTGATTGGTTGACCAGGTTGAGGGAATGTATTTATAAAATAGTGTATTGCAGGCATCGCAGGCCGTCCAGATCGGGAAGATATTCCTTTTCAGGAAAGTATCGATGGCGGGGCCGTTCTTTGGCACTTTATCCCAACCGTAGTTCAGGCCAAGGAAATCCGACTCAAAGGCCAATACGGTAAAGCCCTTTTTTTCGTGCAAGTATTTGACCAGCCGGGTTTTTGCCAAAAAGGTTGGCGCATCGCCATGATCCTGTTCACCCAGCATTACCATCTTGGCATCGCCGATGGCCTTGCCTATTGGTTCAAGATCAGCAAAGTTAGTCGAATCCGGGTCAATATTAACTATTTGAACGACGCTGTTCTGTACGTATTTTTTGATAACTTTTTGCGCAAAGCCGCTTATTGTGAACAGGACGAAAAATAGAAAAAGGATTGACCGATATAAGAAACGCACTTTCATTTATTTAGCTTAAGTAAATCATCAAACTCAAAATATAATGGTTTATTGTTTTGCAGACGGGTCGGCGACCTTTAGTTCGCGGATAGTTGGCGGGTGGCGGTCATCCATCCTGGGCAGGTAGGTGCAGGCATTGTGCATTTTAAGTATATCTGCTTCCAATGGCGGATCGATTATTTTTTTCCCCGAAGCGGTCATCTTATGGGGCCATTTTAGCCTGAAAGCAAATGCTTCGTTAAAGTTAGTATCCATAAAAGGGAAAACCCAGATAAAGTTTTCGGTTTCACCGTTTATGTGGGTGCAAGTGATGTAGACCAGCGAGCCGCCAAACGCCGCACCGGGCGGTTCCTTCTGAGTGACCATATAGGTTTTCATCGGAAAGCCTCGTTCGAGGATGTGATTCAATTTTATGAGTTCGGCATCCGGCAATTGATAGGTGCTATCGACGATATTGTTGTCATAACTGTAAACTGCCTTTATGTGCAATTGGCCATTTTCGTTTATTTCCAGTTGACGGGTTATGGAAATTTCCTGACGGCCTTTGATAGTGTCGACTTTATATTCGGCAAGGATCAGTTTTTTAAACGAGGGTTTTACAGTTTGTGCACTTAAACTGGTAAGGGTTAACAGAAGAATGCCAGATAAGGCCAGCCGGAGGTTTATGGTATTGAACATGCGATAAAGATAATTTATTTAGGTAAATTCAAACTTTGTAAATTTATCTTGTTTGCTGCGGCGAATCATTAAAAATCTTACAAAATGACTAAGGCACAGCTATACGATTTTATCAAACAGTATAAACTGGCTGTGGTATCGACGGCTTCAGCGGATCATAATCCAGAATCAGCCCTGGTTGGCATTGCTGTTTCAGCCGAACTGGAAATTGTTTTCGATACTGTAAAAACATCACGCAAGTACAAAAACATGCTGCAAAACCCCAATGTAGCCGTTGTGATAGGCTGGGATAATGAAACTACCGTACAATATGAAGGTGCTGCAACTGAACTGAATGGCCCGGATGCCGATCGTTACAAGGAAATATATTTTGAAGCGTATCCTGATGGCCGCGAACGCGCCCTAAGCTGGCCGCATATTGTTCATTTTAAAATTACACCAGCCTGGATAAGGTATAGTAATTTTAATGATCCGGTGGTGATTGAGGAGATGACGTTTTAAGGCCAGATAAGATTGATGTCTACTTTTTTGACTTTAGGTAATCTTCGGGGTGGCCGGTCTTTTTAAGTATTTCATTTGCCCTTTCCAATTTTTCAGGAAATAACACCACACCCTTATATTTACTCAATGATTCATCGATAGTAATAATTGGACCTTTCCTTTTATTAAGTTCTGCTATTTTACGTTCTTCAGTTGTACTCATCATTCAAAATTAGTTAAAATTCTTTTCCCTAAATATGCTGATTGCCGGGATTAGTTAAGTGTTTTATTAGATTTACAACACGTTTTGCATATAAAATCTATTTATGAAACCTGCTTTAGAAAACAGTTATACTGCTATAATAGCCCAAATAAAAATTGAAATAGAAACTGCGCGGTTAAGAGCGGCTATTTCGGTTAACCAACATTTGCTGATTTTATACTGGAGGATAGGCCGCATCATTTTGGAGCAGCAAAGTGCAGAGGGCTGGGGAACAAAGGTTATTGACAGGTTATCTGATGATTTGCGTAGGGAATTTCCCGATATGAAAGGCACTTCTGCAAGAAACCTAAAATATATGAGGGCATTTGCGGAAGCATATCCTGAATTTGCGCAAGCGCCACTTGCACAATTTGGCGACGAGGTAATTTTGCAACCGGCGGTTGCAAAATTGGAAGATGGTGCAATTATGCAACAGGCTGTTGCACAATTACCAAATGTGTCATTTGTGCAACAAGTTGTTGCACAAATACCCTGGGGACAAAATGTGGTAATCCTGGACAGGGTAAAAGACCAAAACGAACGTCTGTTTTATATCAAAAAAGTCGCGGAAAATGGTTGGAGCAGAAATATATTAGTTCACCAAATTGAAGGCAAATTATACCATAGACAGGGTAAGGCCATTAGTAATTTCACGCAAACCCTGCCCACACCACAAAGTGACCTGGCAAGAGAAATGCTGAAAGACCCCTACAAATTCGACTTCCTGAATTTATCCGATGAGTATTTTGAAAAGGACATGGAAGATGCTTTGGTCGGTCATATCACTAAATTTCTATTAGAATTGGGAGCCGGATTCAGTTATGTCGGGCGGCAATATCATTTGGAGGTCGGCGGCGAGGATTTTTATATCGATCTATTATTTTATCATTTAAAATTGAGAAGCTATGTGGTGATAGAATTAAAAACAGGAAAGTTTATCCCTGAGTATGCCAGCAAGTTGAATTTTTATTTAAGCGCAGTTGACGATATGCTTAAACATAAAAGCGACAACCCAACACTTGGAATATTGATCTGCAAAGAACGCAATAAAGTAATAGCTGAATATGCTTTGCGCGACATCAACAAACCAATCGGCATCGCAGCTTATGAGCTAACGCAATCAATACCTGAGAACCTTAGAGGAAGCTTGCCTACTATCGAAGAAATAGAGAACGAATTGGAGGGTTAATCGCCTGCTTCCACTTCTCCTTCAAAAACCTTTACCGCTGGCCCTTCCAAAAAAATGTCTTTAAAAATATCACCATCATAATCAAACCGTATATTCAAATCACCACCTAATACTTTTATGGGCGTGGCAATATGCCCGGATCGCCCGTGATGCTTGGCCATTGCCAGCGCCACTGCTGTTACGCCCGTACCGCAGGCATATGTTTCATCTTCAACACCGCGCTCAAACGTGCGTACAAAATAGCCTGACCCGACGGGTTCAACAAAGTTTACATTAATACCTTTTGCCCGGTAGGTGTCGTTATTACGGATACTGTATCCATCGTGGTACACATCTTTTTCTTTAAGCCCCTCAACAACTTTCACATAATGCGGCGATCCGGTATTTAATACGTAGGCGTCGCCGTCTGTATTAATGGTGTCCACATCTATCATTTGCAGGCTCACCCAGTCGCCGGAGGCTGAAATTTTGGCATAATGCGGGCCATCGACTGCCAAAAAATTAGTTTCTGTGTCAATAATTCCAAGATGCTTTGCGAAGGCTACAATACAGCGACCGCCATTGCCGCACATGCTGCTGGGCTGCCCGTCGGCGTTGTAATATACCATCTCGAAATCATAGCCTTCCTTGTTTTGCAGGAACATGATGCCATCTCCCCCAATACCAAAACGCCGGTCGCATAACCGGGCAATCAGCTTTGGATTTTGATGATCTACAGCTGTTTTACGGTTATCTATTAAAATAAAATCGTTGCCTGCCCCCTGGTATTTAAAAAAATGTATCTTCATTAATATTTGCTTCAAATGATTTTGAGTTGTTTTTTAAATCGCTGGATACCAATAAATCGTAACTCTAAAATCGTAATTCGTAAATTTATACTGTGTGATCGAAATTTAACAAATTTTAACATCATTTATGATAACTAACTATTGATTTTGACGTCTATATGGTATTAAATTTGATCTACGAAAAAAAATAAACTTAGTAAAGAAAAGAATAAATAAGATGAAAAAGTTTGGTTTAACATTATTAACAGCTTTTGCTGGCGGCGCCATAGCGCTTGGAGGGTACAAAATTGCAGAAAACAAGTACGTGCATTCCATGAGCTTTGAGGACCAGCAAAAAGTTTATTACGCAACAAGTAATCATTTAACGCCGGCAGCTTCTAATTTGTCGTCGGCAGGGCAGGTTGATTTTACGGAGGCCGCAGCGGCTGTAACGCCTGCAGTAGTTTATATCCGTACCACTTATTCAAACAGGGCATCAGACGACCAGCAAAGCCAATTGCAGCAAATGTTTGGCAATATGTTCGGCCCGCAAATGCGTCAGCAAATGCCCGAAATGGCTTCGGGTTCAGGTGTGATCATATCTCCGGATGGTTATATCGTAACCAACAACCACGTGGTTGATAAAGCAGAGAAAATTGAAGTGGTTACCAATGACCACCAGAATTTTAAAGCGAAAGTGATCGGCACCGACCCAAACACTGATCTTGCTTTAATTAAGATCGAGGGCCGCAACCTGCCAATTGTAAAGTTGGGCAACTCGGATGCGGTTAAAGTTGGCGAGTGGGTATTAGCTGTTGGTAATCCGTTCAGGTTAACCTCAACAGTTACTGCAGGTATCGTAAGCGCTAAAGGCCGTAACATTAACATCATCGGCAACGAGGACAACCAGGAAGGCAATCCTTTTGGGCGTACCCAATACCAGCAGCAAACGCCAAAATTGAACCAGGCCATCGAGTCGTTCATTCAAACTGATGCCGCCATTAACCCTGGTAACAGCGGTGGCGCATTGGTGAACACCAATGGCGAGCTGATCGGCATCAACTCGGCCATAGCTTCGCATACCGGTTCGTACGAAGGTTACGGATTTGCTATCCCTATCAATCTGGCAAAAAAAGTATTAGATGATATCCAAAGGTTCGGAGCAGTTAAACGCGGCTACCTGGGGATCAGTTTCAGGTCGCTTGACGAAGATGCTGCTGCCGAACTGCACACCGACAAAACCGCCGGTTTATATGTAAACTCTGTATTACCGGGCGGTGGCGCCGAGCAGGCAGGGCTACACGAAGGCGATATTATTACCAAAGTTGAGGGTTCCAATGCTTATGAATCATCTGATCTGCAGGAGCGCGTGGGCCGTTTAGAGCCAGGCGATAAAATTCGCCTGACCGTTTTGCGTGGCAACGAAGAGAAAAACTTTACCGTTACCCTAAAAGCCAATAACCCTTCCCCTGAAAGAGTAGCGCTGAAAAAATCGACAGAGGAGTTATTTAACCGCATTGGTGCAAGCTTTGTGCCGCTTAACGCTGAACAGAAAGCAAAATTCCATGTAAGCGCAGGGGTATTGGTTACCCAGGTGCGCGATGGTGGTTTGTTTGATTACACTGAAGTTCCGGTGGGATCGGTGATCACAGAGATCAACAAGCAACCCATTGCCAGTATTGATGATATGGACCATGCCCTAAGTAACCTGCAACACGGCGTATTAACCATTTCGGGTTACTACCCCGATGGCAGCAAGCTGAGAAGCACCATACAGATCCAATAATATTTTTAGTGAACAAATAGTGTTAAAGGCCAGGCAAATTGCCGGGCCTTTTTTATTATAAATTGGTTTTACCGGGGTAAAAAAGCCTCCGGAAGGCAAAAGATCATTATATCTTTTTATTCGGGCATTGGGTATTACTGTCCACGATTTGTGGAACTATTAAATGTTAATTAAACAGCTAATTTTTTAAAATCACCGGGAAGGAAAAAGGCATTTAAACCCCGGCTGTTTATTTTGAAAGCAGGCGATTGATACCCGGCAATCCGGGCGTTGAATAGGTTTCATTATATCCCTGCGTTGAGAAACTGGCTTTATTTCCCCCATAAAAGTACCTGGCAGTTCAAAATAGCAGGATATGCTTATTGGTAAAACAATTATAACCGATAATTAAACTTGTCGGTTATTTTTTCAAATATCAAATACTTGCTTCGGATTTTAAATATAATTGCCAACCATTTTCGCCCGAATACGTATCAGGGAGGCTTGGCAGCCAATGCTTTTTTGTTTTGGCATAGAATTTTCTATAGTACCTGACAACATTGGTTAAACCAACTATGAATCTACGATTACTATGAGTATTGAGGAAGGGAACAATTTTTATTCGGACGATGCATCCCATCTTGCTCAAATCATTGATCATATTAATGCGGGTATTTGGGAGTTTGACATCACGACAAAGGATGTTAAATGGTCGGTTGGTTTTTATACCATACTTGGTTATAAACCGGGCGAAATAGAATGTTCCTATAACTTTTTTTTAGAAAACCTGCTTTATCACCATGATAAACCCGCTTTCCTGAAGGCAATTAATACCCGCAATCCCGAAAATACCAATACTGTACAGATCCGCCTTTTAACCAAAGCATCCGGTTACCAGTGGTTTGAAAGCACTACCCAGAGATGGGAAAACGGCAATGGCCCAAAGTTTACCGGTTCGCTGATCAACATCAACCAGGCAAAGCTTTTGGGTTTGCGTGCCGCTCAAAACGATTTCTTCTTCAACGAAACCGGCACCATCGCCAAAGTTAGCGGCTTTGAAATTGATATTTCGGGCATGAGCTTATCCTTATCAAAGGAAGCTTTTGATATTTATGAACTAACCGACCAGGTAAAATTAACTATAGAAGAAGCGATCAGCTTTTTTGAACCCCAATACCGCCCACTGCTAAACGAGGCGATTGATAATGCCATTAAGTTTTGCAAGCCTTTTGATATGGAGCTGCTTTTCCGCACGGCCAAAAACAATGTAATATGGGTTAGGGCCAAAGGAATGCCAATTATTGATGATTATGGCAAATGCATCAAGATCAGGGGCTTTTTCCAGGATATTGATAATATCAAAAAGAAGGGGCTTGCCTTACAATCATCTATCAACTTACTGAACGATCAAAACAAACGGCTTCAGAATTTTGCATACATCGTTTCGCATAACCTGCGCTCAAATACAGGCAACCTGCAGTTTATGGTGAATTTGTTTGAGGAAAGCGAATCGGACGATGACCGCACCGAAGTTTTTGCCCATATCAAATCCATCAGCAACAGCCTGATCACCACGATCGAACACCTGAACGAAATTGTTAAAATACATACCGAAATTGACAAGGACAAAAAGAACCTTGAGTTTGAAGAAGTATTTAAAAATGTGCTGTCGGCTTTAGATGGTAATATTGAGACATCAGGCGCAAAAATTGAGTATGATTTCACTAGGTGCCCGGTTATTAACTATATCCCGGCATATCTTGAAAGCATAATGCAAAACCTGTTAACCAACTCGTTAAAATACCGCCATCCAGACAGGCAACCGGTTATCAGCTGCCGTACGGTTAAAGACGGTAACCATATTTATATGATATTTGAGGACAATGGTATTGGTATTGATATGGAGCGTTATGGCGACAAGGTCTTCGGCATGTACAAAACCTTCCACCAAAATTCGGATGCAAAAGGCATCGGCCTATTTATTACCCGCAACCAAATAGAATCCCTGGGCGGCACCATTAAATTGGATAGTACCGTTAATGTAGGCACCAAGTTTACCATCAGGCTGGTTTAGAGATTAGAGATTAGGAGAACAGCCAGGGCATATTTAGAAGAACTTCATTTTTAAAAATTACTTTTGAGCCGGGCATTTATCCGGCTTTTTGTTTTTTTATGAATGTTGAAGAAACCATCGATCTGTTAAAGCAAATTGCAAACCCTGTGTACCTGGCCGGGATGAAACGTTTTGGGATAGATGACCAAACTGCGCTTGGAATCCCTACCCCCGAAGTAAGAAAGCTGGCAAAGGTGATTAAGAAAGACCACGCACTTGCCTTGGCCCTATGGGATTCAAATATTCACGAAGCCCGGATCCTGGCCACAATGATCGATGATCCAAAACTGGTTACACCGCAGCAGATTGACAAATGGGTAGCTGATTTTAATTCGTGGGATATATGCGACCAGGCCTGCGGCAACTTGTTCGACCGTACACCCTATGCAATGGAAAAAGCATTACAATACAGCACAGCCGAGGAAGAATTTGTAAAACGCGCGGGGTTTGTGCTAATGGCGGAATATGCCGTTCATGATAAAAAGGCGGCTGACGAAAATTTCCTGGCCCTGTTGCCCATTATTGAACGCGAAGCCTGGGATGAAAGGAACTTTGTTAAAAAAGCAGTCAACTGGGCGTTACGGCAAATCGGCAAAAGAAATGAAACGCTGAAGGCTGCAGCCATCGAAACAGCAGACAAAATCCTGCTGCAAAACACCAAATCCGCCAAATGGATAGCCACCGATGCGTTAAGGGAGCTGAAGAGCAGATAGTGAACCTCTACTCACCAATATAGCTTTCCAATACCTTAAAACCAGTTGAAGTCTCCAATTGTACTTTATCGATAGTATTTGGCAGCAGGATACAATCCCCCATGGTTACCGCGTAGTCCGAGCCGTTGTGCTTAACCACAAAATCACCCTCCAGGCAAACATAGACCACAAACGAATCAAGTCCCGAATAATCCTTTTCAGTGCTTTCGGTGAAATCCATCAGGTTAGTAGTGAAGTAGCGGCAGGTAACCAGCTCTACCGTTTCATTCGTTTCAGGCTGGTAACTTGTTTTATATTCGGGGTAATGTTTATAGTCAATGGCAGCAAGGGCTTCTTCGGTATGCAATTCGCGTTTATTGCCTTTGTCGTCCACGCGGTCAAAATCATAAATACGATAGGTGATATCAGATGTTTGCTGTATTTCGGCTATCAACAACCCTTTACCGATTGTGTGCACCCTGCCGGCCGGCAAAAAGAACACATCCCCTGCTTTTACATCTTCCTTGTTTAAAATATCGGTTAAGTGGCCGCTGTTGAATTTATCCAGGTATTCCTGTTCGGTAAGTTCTTTATTAAAACCGGCAATTAAAGTTGAACCCGGATCAGCCTCAATCACATACCACATCTCGGTTTTGCCGAAGGAATTATGACGCTTTTTTCCTAGTTCATCGTCAGGATGTACCTGGATGGAGAGGTCCTCATTGGCATCGATAAATTTTATCAGCAAGGGGAAGATATTGCCAAAATGATCGTACACCTTTTTACCAACCAGTTCGCCTTTATATTTTTCCAATAAATCAGCCAGCGATTCGCCCGCCAGTTCGCCATTGGCGACTACGGACACATCGGATTTAACACCCGATATTTCCCAGGTTTCGCCGCAATTGGGCAGGCTGCCAAAATCCTTATGCAGGTAGGTCTTTATCTTTTGGCCGCCCCAGATCTTGTCTTTAAAAATAGTTTTGAATTTTAGTGGATATAGTGATGACATGTTGTAGATTTTATTCGGCTAAGTTATCAGTTATATAGCTAATGGAAAAACTTAAAACTATTTTGATGTTCCTTTCCCCCAAATTCTTAAAAAGCAATAAAAAATTGTAATTTACTCAACCTAATTAATCTTTTGTGGACGATACCTTAGCCCCCGAACCCGAAAACACGCCGGCGCCAAACGTATGCATCGGCTGTGGCAGCCCTGCAATTTTACCTGGTTATCCAAATAAGCTTTGTGCGTTGTGTCGCACAAAATTCATCAAGTTCAATGTTCCGCTTTGGGTAAAACTGTTTGGCGCGGGTATACTGGTTATTATGGTCATATCGATAATTTGGCTTCCCGGAAATCTAAAGGCAGCCCTTGCCTTGGCCCGTGGCGAAAAAGCCGAATTAAACCGCAATTATGTCACCGAACAAAACGAACTCGAAAAGGCCAGAAAACTTGTACCCGGATCAATAGACATTCTTTCGCATTTGATGATTGCCGGATTTTACAATAGCGACTTTAAAACGGTATTGTCTGTTTCGAACGACCTGGAGCACAAAACCATTGAAGACACCATATTATTCAACAAACTAACCGATGTTATCGCCCGGACAAAAGATTACTTCCCTTCAGACACTTTTACCAGGGTATTGGGGGTATATAAAAAGACCATTATACCGGATACAGCTTACCTGCGGTATTTAAAGAAGTTCCCCATGGATATTTATGCTTTGTACTCCCTCGCCTCTTCGTATTCTGACAACGAAAAGTATAAGTCGGCTGATAGTTTGTTGTCGGTTTTGTTAACCATCGATCATGAAAATATTCCCGCCCTTAACTTAAAAACAATGGTTAAGCGCGAACTCAATCAGCCCGATTCGTCCATATATTATTGTGATATACTGCTTGAAACTAACCACCAATCGTTATTCGCATTGTCGTCCAAATCACGAACGCTTTTAAAAACCGGCAAAAACAAGGAGGGCTTAAAACTTGCCGAAGAATGCTATCAGCTTGATAAAAACATGGCCTACAATGTTGCTACGCTCGCCATAGCTTACCATTTTAATAAAAATTATAAACAGCGTGACGCGATGCTCGCTATTGCTGCAAAGGATTCAACAACTGAAGCCTATATGCAGTTCGCAAAAGACATTTTTTCAAACAAGGTTAAATTTCAAAACTAATTATCATCCAATGTTTATTCCGGGTTTTTTGATCACGCTAGCAACGTTTCCAGGTGTCATCGTTCATGAACTGGCACACCAGTTTTTTTGTCGATTGTTTAACGTGCCGGTTTTTAAGGTAGTTTATTTTAAGACGGGCAACCCAGCAGGTTACGTTTTACACGAGGTTGTTGCCAACAAATGGCATTCAATGCTCATCAGCATAGGCCCATTTTTTGTAAACACAGTTATTGGTGCATTAATTGCCTTCCCGGCGGCATTGCCGGTTTTTAAGTTCGACAACGGCAATGTTGCCGATTACCTGCTCATTTACCTGGGTGTATCCATTGCCATGCACGCTTTTCCAAGTACCGGTGATGGCAAGGCCATTTGGGATGACCTGAAGAATTCAGAGACATCAATTTTTGTAAAGATCCTTGGATACCCTATCATCGGGCTCATTTACCTCGGCTCAATAGGCCGCTTCTTTTGGCTGGACCTTGCTTATGGCGTGGCCATAGCCATAGGATTACCAACTTTGCTTATCAGTTTAATAGCATAAAAAATGGCTCACCGGTTCGGCGAGCCATTTTAGCCCAGCTCGATAATTGTCGTAAATTTCATACTCAATAATAATCAAAGATTATAAAACGTCCTTGTAGGATTGTTCTATTAAGTTCATTACATAATCGATATCGCTTTCACTTGTGATGTACACTCGATGATTTAACACCCAGTTAAAGCTATCGGGTACTTTTGAAAGTCTTCTTTCTATATCGTCATAATCGATTTTCGGCCTTAAATAGATTAATAATTTACTTTTTTGGATGTGCACCTCTGTGAACATCTTGGAGACCCTGTATCCCACGTAGGGGTTAGTTACTTTTTCTTGGATGTTTTCATCTAATTCAAATATTTTCTTTTGGAGCTTAAAAAAGAGTTCTCTAACAAATGGCTGACCTCGATTTAAATGTGTTTCTAAGCTAATTTCTTTTGATTCTTTATCAATAATAGTCGTTACTATTTGCCTTGGCACAACTGATTGTTCCCTATACTGCGGCCTTTCGTCTTCACCTTTGACATTTTCCAATGTAAAAATGTCATTCTCGTACAGGTGGTACCTATATAATTCAAGATTAGATATCTCATTCAATGCAATAATATCATAGGGATTGTAGCTCTCCGCAACACAAACTACTCTTGGATTTTTCCAGTCAATTTTATCTGCCCTTTCATGACTTAATTTTTCGGATACGAGGTCTCTAAAAAATCCGACTTTTTGTGATTTTAACCAACTCAAATATGATAGTGCTTGTATAATAACGTTATCATGCTTATTTCGCTTATATTCAATAATGACTGGAGCGCCATTAGTGTCAATCGCTATTGTATCAATTCTTCCATTAGCAGTCGTTACATATTCAGTGGCTAGAAAATCCATTTCAAAAATCTCAAACAGATTTTCTTCAATCAATCTCTGTAGAAGTTTTTCTTTGCTTAAAGGCAATACGTTAAGCTGTCTTAATTTTCCATTGTCATTGTGAAATACTGGCATCGTTATGGATTTAGAAATGTAATTAACAAAAAAGTCCGCGTAATAACTACACGGACTTCATATCACTGAGACGTCAGGTTTCTTCTTATGCCAACTTCTTCTTCAAATTCTCATCGATAGCCGCCAAAAACTCTTCGGTATATAAATAATCTGTACCGTGTTCAACTTTTGGTTTTATGGTGATGGCCAGGTCCTTGGTCATTTTTCCGCTTTCAACGGTTTCGATACAAACTTCTTCCAATGTTTTGCAGAATTTGATCAGTTCCTGGTTATTATCCAGCAAACCACGGAATTCCAAACCGCGTGTCCATGCAAATATAGAAGCGATCGGGTTGGTTGATGTTGGCTTACCGGCCTGGTGATCGCGATAGTGGCGGGTTACAGTGCCGTGTGCTGCTTCTGCTTCCATAACGGAACCATCAGGTGTAACTAAAACTGAGGTCATTAACCCTAATGAACCAAAACCTTGTGCAACGGTATCAGACTGTACATCGCCGTCATAATTTTTACATGCCCAAACAAAGTTACCGTGCCATTTCAATGCCGAAGCAACCATGTCGTCGATCAAGCGATGCTCGTAAGTTAGCTGGTTGGCTTCAAACTCGATTTTAAATTCATTGTCGTAAATCTCCTGGAAAATGTCTTTAAAACGGCCATCGTATTTTTTAAGGATGGTGTTTTTGGTGGACAAATACAAAGGCCATTTTTTTAACAATGCCTGGTTAAAACAAGCGCGGGCAAAGCCTTTGATAGATTCATCGGTATTGTACATCGCCAGCGCCACGCCATCGCCTTTGAAGTTATAAACTTCAAATGACTGCTCTGCGCCGCCATCTTCCGGGGTGAATTTGATGGTTAATTTGCCTTTTCCTTTTGTTACAAAATCAGTTGCACGGTACTGGTCGCCAAACGCGTGGCGGCCTATGCATATTGGGGCTGTCCAGTTGGGTACCAAACGCGGAACGTTCGACATCACGATCGGTTCGCGAAAAACAGTTCCGTCCAAAATATTGCGAATGGTGCCGTTGGGCGATTTCCACATTTGCTTTAAACCAAATTCTTCAACACGCGCTTCGTCAGGAGTAATGGTGGCACATTTAATGCCTACGCCATATTTTAAAATAGCATTTGCGGCATCAATAGTTACCTGGTCGTTGGTTTCGTCACGATACTCAATACCGAGGTCGTAATATTTAATATCAAGGTCGAGATACGGGAATATCAGTTTATCTTTAATGAATTTCCATATAATACGGGTCATTTCATCGCCGTCCAGTTCAACAACCGGGTTTGCTACTTTAATTTTTGACATCTTACAATTAGTTTGTTTTGCGCGCCAAATATATGAATTGGTTGATTAAGTTGATGAAACGAATGGCTGATTAAGTTTAAAAATGTGAGGCCTTTACCCGGCCGTGACTTATTCAACCCAATAAAAGCAGGCAAAAGCGCTAAAAGTAATTTTTTCAAGACCATTAACTTTATTAACTTAGCCCAACGCTATTTATAATTTACTATATATTACACAAAATATATTTCAAAAATTTGAGTTTAGCTAATTAACCGTAAGCACTTGCCCATAAACGATGATAAAACTGATACCAAAAACAACAATTTTAACCCTATTGGTTTGTTGCACAACAATAATAGCACGGGCACAAATTGGATTTGATTTTTCGCATTACGAAGCTGGATTTGGTGTTGGCCTTAACTCGGTTTTTGGCGATGCACAAACCCAAACCATCACTCCATCGTTCCATTTGAACTTAACTTACGACCCTAGCCCCTACGTAAACGTTGTGTTTGAGGGGCAATTTGGAAAGCTGGCGGGAGGTGATTCATTACACACAGCCACCGGCCGGCAATTTACTGCTGACCTGACCGCCTTTACATTACGAACACAGTTGCAAATGGGAGAGATCATCGATTATTCGCATAACTCATTCAAAAATGTCATCAAAAACTTTTATGCATCAGCAGGCATAGGATACGTTGTGAGCCATATTACCGCCATCAACAGGGCATCCATTAAACAACCGGGGGCGTATTACACACCGGGTGTATTGAACAGCCAGGGGCCATTTGTTCCGTTACGTATCGGTTACGAATTTAAGGTTTTCAATAAATACCAGCAGCCGGCATTTAAGGTAGATCTGGGCTATGAGTATAATATTGTGTTAAGTGATAACCTGGATGGTTTTACATCAGGCAGCCATTATGATATCTATTCGCAGTTTGTAATTGGCGTTAAATTTGCCATCGGCGGCGATATAGTTTCCTACAGAAAACAAATACCCTATTAATCAGGTTTAACAGGCAGCGGGTAATTTGTTCCGGTCTATTTTTAATCATTATAGATTATTAATCGTTGCCGCTATAAACTTCGCTTTGCTGTAATTTTAATTTATTTTATTAAACCTGATATTATGAGTAAGAAAACATTTGAGCCTGAGTTTGACGATCAGGACGACAGGGACCGGACATTAAAAGATGAACTTGGCGAAACCATTGATAAGGAAGATCTGAATTATAACGCCGAGGACGACAGCTTTGAGTACGACGTGAAAAGCGACGATCCGGATTACCAGCACCCCGATCCTTATAATACCTCGGTTAAAAACGGTGAGGACATGAACTCCACCTACGATGAGGCGAATCCGTTTGATGCCGTTGATGAATATATCCCCAAAGAATCGTTAGAGACCGATGTAGATAAATTAGCGATGCATATTGACGATGGTGAAATTGTTGAGCTTGACCCTACCGACAGGATACTCAGCCATACGCCTGAAGATGACCGCGATGATTTGGATGAGGAGGGGTATCCGAAGAATGATAAGGCGTAATATGATGTAAATATCCGTTCCGTAGTACTCCTACTAACGCTGTTTGGATAACCTTGTTTTTTAGACTAAATTTGTATTATGCAAGCCGCAGTTTTCAATAAAGCTTCACTAATACAACAATTGTCCGGCAATGGTAACGATATCCGTGCCTTTGGTGTAAAAAAACTGGGCATTTTTGGTTCGTTCGCAAAAGATAAAAACATCGACGACAATAGTGATGTTGATTTTTTGGTTGAATTTGAACCGGAAAAGAAAATCTATGACAATTTTATCAATTTATCTTTTTACCTCGAAGAATTGCTGGGCCGAAAAATTGAATTGGTTACACCACAATCCCTGAGTAAGCATATTGCCCCTTATATTCTAAAAGAAGTTGAAAATGTATGCTTCTAGTTTAGAGTTGCTTAAACATATACAGGATGAGGTTAACTTCGTTTTAACCAATGTGCATGATAAAGAAAAAGATGAAGTAGTTAACGATGCTGTTTTTGTGCCGCGCGATAGTACGAAGCTTGGAAATTATAGGCGAAGCCAGCACTAAAATGAACGACGAATTTAAGGTCAGGTATCCTCACATTGAATGGAAAAAAATGGCCGGTACAAGAAATCGTTTAATACACGATTATTTCGGGGTCGACTATGACATAGTTTGGGATATTGTTCAAAACAAACTGCCTGACTTACAATTTTTCATCGCCGATATTTTTAAAGAAATGAACAAATAATTTGACGTTTGTTTGGTATAATAAGCAAAATGAATTCGGTATAACCTAAGGAGAGAACTCGAAAAACCACCTTTATTGTATTACTTGTCAACCCAGCGTAATCTGCACATCCGCACATCTAAAATCTGCACATCATTCATTATCTTTGCCGCATAGTAACTGACATTCTATGCTTAAAGGATTTTTTAACGTTCCTGCACCGCAGAACGAGACCGTATTGAATTACGGCCCGCGCAGTGTGGAAAGAGCAGCGCTTAAAGCTGAATTGGATGAGGCCCGTGCCCACCAGATAGATATACCCATGTATATTGGCGGAAAAGAAGTACGAAGCGGAAAAACCGCCGGAATACATCCCCCGCATGATCACCAACATTTATTAGCTACTTACCACGAAGGTGATGCCAGCCATGTAAAGGCCGCTATTGATGCCGCCCTGGCTGCAAAAGCCGGATGGGAAAACCTGCCATGGGAACAGCGTGCAGCCATCTTTTTAAAGGCCGCCGAACTGCTTGCAGGCCCGTACCGTGCAAAAGTAAATGCAGCTACGATGCTGGGTCAATCGAAAAACGCTTACCAGGCCGAAATTGATTCTGCTTGCGAGTTGATCGATTTTTTGCGCTTCAACGTGCATTTCATGAGCCAGATCTACCAGCAGCAACCGCCCATTTCGGGTAAAGGTGTTTGGAACCGTGTGGAGCAACGCCCGCTGGAAGGTTTTGTGTTTGCATTAACGCCGTTTAACTTTACAGCAATTGCCGGTAACCTGCCGTCGTCTGCCGCGCTGATGGGCAACGTGGTGGTTTGGAAACCCGCCAATACACAAATTTATGCTGCCAATGTGCTGATGCAGGTTTTCCGCGAAGCCGGTGTTCCGGCTGGTGTAATTAACCTGGTTTATGTTGACGGCCCAACTGCGGGCGAAGTTATATTTAACCATCCCGATTTTGCGGGCATTCACTTTACTGGGTCAACCGGAGTTTTTCAGAATATATGGAAAACCATCGGCAACAATATCCATAAATACAAAACCTACCCGCGCATAGTGGGCGAAACCGGTGGTAAGGATTTTGTGCTGGCCCACCCCAGCGCCGATGCCGATGTGGTAAATACCGCGCTTCTTCGTGGCTCTTTTGAATACCAGGGGCAAAAATGTTCGGCTGCGTCAAGGGCCTACATACCTGCCTCGTTATGGCCGGCTGTAAAAGAAAAAATGCAGCGGGATATGGCCTCCTTTAAAATGGGCCCGGTTGAGGATTTTGAGAATTTTATCAACGCCGTTATCGACGAGAAATCATTTGATAAACTGGCCAAATATATCGACGACGCTAAAGCTGACAAAAACGTTGAAATTGTGGCAGGCGGCAATTACGACAAAAGCAAAGGCTGGTTTGTTGAACCTACAGTAATAAAGGTAAACGATCCGTACTATGTAACCATGTGCGAAGAGCTTTTCGGCCCTGTACTTTCTGTTTACGTGTATGAAGATAAGGACTTTGATAAGGTACTGGATATAGTCGACAAAACATCCATCTACGCTTTAACCGGAGCTATTATATCTCAGGACCGTTATGCCATTGCCGAAGCAACGCACCGTTTACGCAATGCTGCCGGGAATTTTTATATTAACGACAAACCAACCGGTGCAGTAGTGGGCCAGCAGCCATTTGGCGGCGCCCGCGGATCAGGGACTAACGATAAAGCAGGTTCGATGATCAATTTATTACGCTGGGTATCGCCGCGAACGATCAAAGAAACTTTCGATCCGCCGAAGGATTATAGGTATCCGTTTTTGCAGAAAGAGGTATAGTTGGTTCATGGTTGATAGTTCATGGTTCATAGCAGCTGCAAATTTCGGCTATGAACGATAGGACAGTTTATGGTTGATAGTTCATGGTTCATGGTAGCTGCAAATTTAGGATAACCTATTGGCATCCTGCACGCGACAAGTTCGGCTATGAACTATGAACCATTAACTATGAACTAAACAAACTTAAACACATTATCCATATTGGCGTTGTCGTAGGCGCTTACCTTCATATCGGTGATGAGTCCGGTGCTGAGGCTGTACACCCAACCGTGAACGCCAAGGGGCTGCCCGTTTTTCCAGGCGTTTTGAACGATGGAAGTTTTACAGAGGTTACGCACATTTTCTATCACATTGTATTCAACCAGCCGGTCGCAGCGCTCGTCCATATTTTCAATGGCGTCAAGTTTTGAAGCATGTAAGCGGTAAACATCTTTGATGTGCCTTAGCCAATTATCGATCAAACCAAATTGCTGGTTGCCCATTGCCGCTATTACCCCGCCGCAGCCATAGTGGCCGGTAACGATCACATGTTTTACTTTTAATACCGTTACTGCATAATCCAGCACCGAAAGCATGTTCATATCCGAGTGGATCACCATATTGGCAATATTGCGGTGCACAAAGATCTCTCCGGGAGCGGTATTGGTGATCTGGTTAGCCGGAACGCGGCTGTCGGCACAACCGATCCACAATACCGGCGGCGCCTGGCCCTTTGCCAGTTTGGTAAAGTATTCCGGATCTATTTTTAAAGAATCTGCTATAAATTGCTTATTCCCGTCCAATAAACTGTTATATAGCGGGTCACCGAAATCCAGGTCGTCGTCAATTTTTGCGCACATAGTTTTTCAAAAGGAAGGTTGTTTCAATGCAAAAGTATGGTTTTTGTTGGAATGTTGGAAGGTTGTAAAAAGTAGTTTCCTAATTCAAAAAGGCATCAGTATTGGATCTCTGCCAATACTTCTTCCTTTAGTATTTTTATTACTTTAACATCCAGTCTGTTTTCAACAAGCATATCAATTAGAGAATTTAAATATTTTCGGTTTTGTGAGATGTCAAGATTGTAACTTGCTATCACAGACTTTTTTTCATACATAGATATGTTTATACACCCAAAGTCATTGAAATGCTCTTGTGGTATATTTTTACTTGAGTCATGTTTACCAATAAACAAGACAATATTTCTCAATGTTTTTTCATCCGTCACAACTTGATCAATAAAGCCAACATTTTCATCCGTGTCAATATTTATTATTTTATTCAATTTTATTGTACTTATGTAAATCAAAACCCGGGGGGCATCATTCATACCAATTGGTTTAATTTTTACGTAGTAAAAATTAACATCCCGTGGAGCCTGACAACTCACATTAGCTATCAATAAAAATAAAATTAGAATATATAAATTTTTCATTTCCTGTCCCCGCAGGGTCGTCTGCGACAGACCCTGCGATGGGTTTTTGCGTGAAACAAAGATACTGTATTTGCCCTCGACTGCCCTAAAAAATTTAACTTATAGGATATTTACACCGCAATACCACTTGTATAAATATTGGCAACAATATGTATTTAATCGGATAAGATTATCAGCGATATTGGTTCTGAAAGCAGCGTTCATAAAAAGGGCTATTTTGACATTGTACTCCACTCAGGCACAGTGCGCAGGGTCGTCTGCGACAGACCCTGCGGTGACAGGAATTTGAAATGCACCCAGTTGATGGGTTGCCGCTAAAAAACTCTAACTGCCTTTACAACATTACAACTTTACAACCTTCCAACATTACAACAACGCCTTACTTCCCATAAACCTCCAACGGTGTTAGTTTATTTTGAAAGATGAGTGAATTGCTTTCGCTGAACGTTTTAAAATCATCGGCGCTTGTTTGGCCGGGGTACGGGGCATAATATTGTTTGAGACCGGCGTTGCGCCAGATGAGCATGTAGGATGTTTTATGTTTTGAGATCACAGGCAGCAAAACATTCGTCCACCAGTCGGGCTGGGGGATGTTTAAATACCCGGTTTCGGCCAGGCAGGTCAGTTTACGGTGTTTGGTGCCGATAGCATCCAGCAGTGTAAGCCTTTTATCCAGGTTATTTTGATATAGCCTGGTATCGGCAAAGCAATAATTATCAAAACCGACAAAATCGGCGTAGCCATCGCCGGGATAACGCTGAAGGAAGTCGGCCTCCGAACTAAAATCGGAAGTTGAATAAACGATCAGCAAATTGTGCAGCTTTTTAGTCTTCCGCAGGTAATCGATGGTGAAACGCCAAAGCGTTTTAAATTCATCAGGCGTGCAGGTATTTTTACACCACCAAAACCAGTTACCGGTAAGCTCATGAAAGGGCCTGAACAGGATGGGGATCGCTTCCCCGTCTTTTCCTTTTAAATCCGAAAGATAAGCGGCCGCCTTGTCTAAATATTGCACATAGGTATCATGAAAAGCCCCGCCGGGGATAATATCGGCGACGGTGCGGCGGGTTGTGTCCCAAGCTGTTTTGCCATCGGTTGGGTTATCCATGTGCCAGCAATAGGAATTGATGCCGCCACGGGCATAAGCTTCTTTAACCCGCTCCTTCTGCACGGCAAACGGGAAACCATTAATATCATTAATGCTGTCGTGCTCAATTTTCGACAGGTCCCAGCCATAAACCGCAGGGTATTGGCCGGTAATACTTTTTACATCCGAACTGTCTTTTTCGTACTTCCAGTTTACGCCATAGCCGGTATCGTCATGATGTCCGAACAGTATGCCTGTTCCCGCCAGGCGCTGCATGCTGTAGTAGAGTTCGCGCGTTTCTGTGGTAGCCTGTTTATCGCAGGGTTCGCTAAGCTGACCTTTGGCGCATGAGTTAAACAAGATGATGGCAAGTATGATGTGTAGTTTCTTCATTAAATAAGTACAATATAACAGCCCCCTCTAAATCTCCCCCGGTAGGGGAGACTTTAACTTCGGTATGGCTTAAATCTTCGTTAGTCACTAATCTTTTTTCACCTTCCCTACCGGGGAGGGTTGGGTGGGGCTTATTTCGCCAGCCTCAGCACCACCACATCGTCCGATGGAATTACGAGACTTAACGGTTTGGCAGTTGTGCCGATATCTTTTTTCTCCCAAAGGTCCCTCATTTTATAAGTGACCTGGTTAAAATCAAAACTTGTGCCAGATACGGCGTCTGTCATCACATGTGCCTTCCAGTCGTAGTCCACTTTTTGTGCTCTTGAAGAGCGGTTTAAAAAACAAACGGCCAGTTCGTTATTGGCTAATGGTTTCACCCAAACTTCTATCCCGTCGAAAGCATAAAACCGGTAAGCTTCTATGCCAAGCGGGTCCTGGTCAAGCGCAATAATTTCCTTATTGGTTAAAATGGCCCTGGTTTGATCCGACATATTACGCAGATCGTTGCCTGCCATCAGCGGGGCAGCCAGCATGCACCACAGGGAGAAATGCGCTTTATCCTCGTTGTATCTCATGCCGTTGCCAACTTCCAGCATATCGGGGTCATTCCAATGGCCGGGACCGGCGTACTGGCGGATGCTGTCCTGCCTATCGAGAATGTTTAATACACTTAACGGCTTCCATCCATTTTTTGCGACTGTTTCGGTAAAAGCCGGGCCGATGTCGCCCGTACTGCGCCATAACTGGCCCACCCCTTTTGCCCAGCGCCAGGGGTTATGCTGCCCCCACTCGCACAAACTGAAGATCATGGGTCGTCCTGTCGCAAGGATCGCCTTGCTCATGGTTTTATAAGCCTCAATGGCATTGATGCCCTCGGTATTACACCAGTCGAACTTTAAATAATCAACGCCCCACGAGGCATATAACCGGGCATCCTGGTATTCGTAGCCGCGTGTGCCCGGGTAGCCGGCGCAGGTGAGGGTTCCGGCGCAATTGTAGATGCCGAATTTTAGTCCTTTGGAATGTACATAGTCGGCAAAGTCCTTCATCCCGTTAGGGAATTTTTTAGGATCAGCTACCAGGTTACCGTCCTTATCCCGCTGCATGGCCATCCAGCCGTCATCTAAAACAAAATAAGTATAGCCAGCATCCTTCATCCCCGACGACACATACGTATCTACCGTCCCTTTTAAAAGCGGCAGATCAATATTGGTTTGAAAAGTGTTCCAGCTGTTCCAGCCCATAGGCGGCGTTTGCGCCAGTTCTTCAACCTTTTGCGCGAATGTTGTTCCGTAGGAAACGATACACAACAGTATTGCAAGCAGGGAGGTTTTTGGTGGATTTATATTCATAATGGTTTATATTACCGAGGTACATCTATAAGTTATCAGCAGTGTTTATTCATCAAATTTAAAAATATAACTTGTTTGGTGATTGAAAAATGAAATGAAGTGGCTTTCGAA
>Ga0206964_10088_pt3 | contig 24983 bp, 21 predicted proteins | sample Alteio_BWOrgHeat_25_FD_152980 | JGI IMG/M metagenome (GOLD analysis project Ga0206964, IMG submission 152980) | Enriched cells from forest soil in Barre Woods Harvard Forest LTER site, Petersham, Massachusetts, United States -... | ecosystem: Environmental > Terrestrial > Soil > Temperate forest >...
TCTTCGCCAGTGTCGTCTTTACCGATGGCGAACCATGGATTGAGCTGATGGCCTGTGGTGCCGCGCCTGCTTTCGAGCACGCGCTGGCCCTGATGGATGGTCTCCTGATTAAGCGTCCACTCGCCGGCCCAGCGGCCGCTGAGGTAGTTGAGTGTGTAGTGCGCAGGAGGCAGCGCGAAGGCTGCTGCTGCTGCTTGTTCGATGACGATTGGCTTGGGCTCGTGGTTCTCGATGGTGGCGGCACGGGCGAGAATTCCTGTGTCGGGATCGATGGTGTAGTGAAGAGTTACGGTGACTGCGCGGCCGATGTCTTTGAGCACTACGTCGAGCGAGTGGTCGTCGGAAGGGATGGGCTTGCTGTTGCCTGCGTAGTGCAGCACGAGGTCGCGGTTGCCGTCGACGAAGGTAACCTTGAGGGCCGGCTCGTGAAAGAGGCCTGCGCCCCATCCGACGTACTCCTGTGGCGTGTTGTTGTAGGAGGAGTCGAAGGAAGCGTGTTCGGGGCTCGCCTTGGGTGCCGGGATGGGGTCGGCGGGTGCGATTCTGCCGCCCCAGTAGATCTGCTGCAGCTCACCGCGCTCGTTCACGCCGAAGGCATAGGTGGTGTTGCCGCCGTCGAGGCGGAAGACGGGCTGGTAGGTGGTGCGCGTGGCGGGGGTCTGGGATGCGGGCTGAGCTGCGGCCTGCGAGACGGGCAACGCAGCGGTGAGGAGAAGCGTCGCTGCGGCGAAGGGAAGTTGGAGGGTCGATGGAAATGTTTTCAAACGGAAGCGATTCACGCGCGATTCTCCAGTCGCAGTCATGCTAACACTCAAAACGAGAGCCAGGCGCAGTAGGCGGATGCTTCGATAGAGTCTCAGTTTGAAATTTGAGATCGACGCGAGCATGATCGACATATCAGCAGGACCGGGCAAAGCAGTGGGTTAACCTTGGCCATAAAATCTATCAGGACACTCGGCTCCGACCGGATTATGCGCCGAGTGTGCTTTAGGAGTGCCTCGGATGACCCAGCCAGTAATAAACGCATCGCACCGTTTTTCATTGTGCGCAACGCTGCAGCCGCTATCGCTTTTTATCGCGATAAGCTCGGCTTCGATGTCACTTACCAAGAACCCGAGCACGATCCTTTTTTCGCGATCGTTTGCCGAGGCGGTGCGATGCTGATGATCAAAGGCAGTCGGGGTGAGCCCGGAGCCCAACCCCATGCGCCACCCCGACGCCCGATGGGACGCTTACCTCAATGCGCCCGATCCTGATGCGCTAACGGCCGAGTTCATGTCGCGGGGTGTCATCTTTTCCGTGCAGCTAAGAGACACCAGTGACGGCCTGCGTGGATTCGAACTGAAAGATGCGGACGGTTATGTCTTATTCTTCGGTCATCCTCGCGAAACTTCAAGCTGAGACGCCACCGACGCTTCGCATACTGCTGGCGGGTCCGAGTCGAGTGCATTAGGAGGGATCGGCGCAATCGGAGACTACTTCAAACCAGGTGAGTTTTGTGTTGCCGAAGGACGTGAGAAAGGCTACGTCTGCGGCGTCGCGGCCAGTGGCCATCAGGACTCGGCCGATGCGGGGCATATTATTGCGTGCGTCGAAGGCCCACCATTTGTGCTCGAGATATACCTCGAACCAGGCGCTGAAGTCCATTGGCGGCTTGAGTGGAACGCCAATATCTCCCAGATAGCCGGCGACATAGCGGGCGGGGATGTTGAGGCATCGGCAGAAGGTGATGGCGAGATGCTGGAAGTCACGGCAGACGCCGACGCGTTCGGTGAACACATCGAGCGCTGTTTTTGTGGGCCGGGCGAAGCCGTAATTGAACGCTACCTTTGTGTGAACCCAGTCGACGATTGCCTGCACGCGGTTCCAGCCTGGAGCGATGTGTCCGAAGAGCTCACCGGCGATGGGGGAAAGCAGGTCCACTTCGCAGTAACGGCTGTTCAAGAGGAAGACCAGGAGGTCGTCAGAAAGCTCCTGTGGGGGAATCTCGCGGGCATTCCAAGCAACCGGGTCGGGCTGGCCCGAATCCTCGATCAGGGTCGAATTCCACAATTTAAGATGTCCGGCGGGTGAATTAAACCTGGTGCAGATATTGCCATACGAATCGGTATACTCATGGGAAGCAATCTCGCTGCCGTTGTGTTCCACGTGCAATATATCGGGTTCGCGCAGGTCGGCTAAGCGCGATGGATGTACGCGTAGCTGGGCTACGAGTGCTACTGGCACGGCGATATCGAATTGAATGTCATATCCTAAGCGGATGAGCATGATGCTTTGATGCCCTCGATTTTCATTCTGTTGTAATGGTGTGGAGATCAAATTGCTGCGAACAAGCCAAGGCCGGGGTGTAGCATGACCTACTGTCTAAGCATCATGACACGCGAAGGGCTGGTCATGGCCTCCGATTCGCGCACAAACGCCGGCTCTGACGATCTGAATGTCGCGCGCAAGATGCACACCTTTGTGCAGCCTGGGGAGCGCGTGTTCGTTATTCTGTCGAGCGGCAGCCTGTCGCTCAGCCAGTCCGTGATGAACCTGGTTCGTTCGAGCTTCGAAGCTGGCGAGGGCCTGGCGCAAGCGACTTCGATGTATGAAGCGGCTCGCGAGGTTGGGAATGTCGTCCGGCAGGTGTCGGATATCGACCGCGAAGCTCTGGAGCGGGATAAGTACAACTTCAATGTTCATCTGCTGGTGGGCGGTCAGGTGCGTGGTGAGGCACCCTGCACTTACCTGATCTATCCGCAAGGGAACCCGCTCAGTTCGACCGAGGAATCGCCGTTTCTTCAGCTTGGGGAGTGCAAGTATGGGCGGCCAATACTGGATCGCGGGATCGTGTATGACTCGACCAGTCTGCGGGCGGCGGCCAAGTATGCGCTGCTTTCTTTTGATGCGACCATGCGCTCGAATGTGACGGTGGGGCCGCCTATCGAGATTGTTCTGTATCGCAAAGACAGTTTTCAGCTTGATAACTACCGGAAATTCAAGGATCAGGACCCGGAACTTGCTACGATACATGCGCTTTGGGAGCGCTCGCTGCGCAACGCTGTTGAGGATCTGCCGGATTTGAGCTTTAGTCCGCATCCGGCGCATGATGCTCAGGCTGTACTGCTTTAGGCGCAAGTCTCGGCATATAAAGCGGTCTGTGTCTCTAAATTATTGAAGCTGGTAGAATAAACACTGCCGCAATTGCGGCAAATTCCTGCATTGTTACGCTTCCATGCGCCCCGCGGCTAGAGATGCGGCGCCGGGCCGCTCAATCCAAAGAAGGAAATTAGGTTTTTTGTGAGTCAGACGATACGAAATATCGCCATCATCGCCCACGTCGATCATGGCAAGACCACCTTAGTTGACGCGATGCTGCGTCAGTCCGGCACCTTTCGCGCGAATGAGCAGGTGGCCGACCGCGTTATGGACTCCAATGACCTGGAGCGTGAGCGCGGGATTACGATCCTTGCCAAGAATACGGCCATTTTTTACGAAGGCGGCAAGATCAACATCATCGACACGCCGGGTCACGCGGACTTTGGCGGTGAAGTGGAGCGCGGGCTCAAGATGGTCGATGGCGTGATGTTGCTGGTGGATGCAGCTGAGGGTCCGCTGCCGCAGACCCGCTACGTGCTTGCCAAGGCTCTTGAAGCGAAGCTCAAGCCTATTGTGGTGATCAACAAGATTGACCGGCCGGATGCGCGTGCGCAGGAAGTGCTGAACGAGGTCTACGACCTCTTTATCGATCTCGATGCTGAGGAAGATCAGCTTGATTTTCCGGTCTTGTACACGGTTGCCAAGACGGGCACCGCGACGACCGATATGACGAAGCCGGGAGAGGATTTGCAGCCGCTGTTTCAAGCTATTGTGAACACGATTCCCGCAGCCACTGGCGATCCTGACGCTTCACTGCAGATTCTGGTTACGAATCTCGATTACTCCGAGTACTTCGGGCGCATTGCGATTGCGCGCGTCTTTCAGGGAACGCTGCGCGCCGGCGACGAAGTCATGGTTTCGCGCCGCGATCTCTCGCTGCAGAAGGTTAAAATCACCAAGCTTTTCACGTTTGCCGGGCTCAAGCGCACGGAAACGACGGTCACTGAAGTTGGCGACATCGTGGCCATCGCCGGCGTGGAAGGTATCACCATCGGCGAGACCTTTACCAGCATCGAAAATCCCTCGCCGCTGCCGCTGATTGTTATCGACGAGCCGACGATTGCGATTCAGTTCAGCGTGAACAACTCACCTTTCTGCGGCAAGGAGGGCTCGCTTGTAACCTCGCGCAACCTGCGTGAGCGCCTCGACAGGGAACTGCTTACCAACGTCTCCATTCGAGTAGAAGAGACGGGCAGTCCGGACAGCTTCAAGGTTCTCGGCCGCGGCGAAATGCAGTTGGGCATTCTGATTGAAATGATGCGCCGCGAAGGCTTCGAACTCATGGTCGGCCGCCCGGAGATTGTGACCAAGACTGTAGATGGTGTGCGAATGGAACCTGTGGAGCACCTCACTATCGACGTGCCTGAAGAGCACACGGGTGTGGTCATTGAGAAGCTCGGGCCGCGCAAGGGTGAGATGACGAAGATGCACAATCATGGCTCGGGAAGGGTACGCATGGAGTTTCGCGTACCGAGTCGTGGAATTATCGGACTTCGCAGTGAAATGCTCACCGAGACTCGCGGAACGATTGTGATGAACACGCTTTTCGATGGGTACATTCCGTATCAGGGCGAGATACCGCAGCGGCCGTCGGGCGCACTTATCAGCGATCGCCAGGGCCTTACGACTACTTATTCCTTGCATGGGTTGCAGGATCGCGGCGTGCTCTTTGTCGGCTCCGGCATCGAGGTGTATGAAGGGATGATTGTCGGCGAGCATAGCCGCGATAATGATCTCGATGTGAATGTCGTCAGGGAAAAGAAGCTCACGAACATGCGGGCTTCTTCGGCAGACGAGGCGTTGCGCCTGGCTCCCTACAGGATGATGAATCTTGAGCAGGCGATCGAATTCATTGCGGAAGATGAGTTGGTTGAGGTGACGCCGAAGAATCTTCGGTTGCGGAAGAAGATTTTGCAGGCCAACCGCCGACCAAAGCAGCGGCAGAGTTCGGGCGAGTAGGCCCCCGGTAGAGGCGGATCTCGGGTCTCGTTCAAAAGACTCGGGTTCCGCCGCTATGGTACCGTCAGGATTGGGCTGGCGAGGCTGGATCGCCTGAGGCTCGAAGAAAAGATTGAATGACCGACCAACAACTACCAAATCCTGCGGTGCTCCCAGAACTGGCCGTCATTTCGCAGGCAGATGAGCAACCGCGATCAGGTTCCGCAGAGGACGGCAGAATCAACGAATCCCAGGCAAATCCAGAAAACGATCTGATGCAATCTACGCCCATTCAAAACAATCCTGTTTCGCCAAATCCAGGCGATGCGCCTCAGCGCATTCCCTATTGGCTGCAGCAGGCTGAGCGGCTATTGCGGGTGATTGTTCGCATTTATCTGGGGCTGTTGGTTTGTTTTGCGCCGTGGTTTCCGCCGGCGTGGGATCAGAATCCGCTGTTTGCGTCGTCTCCGGCGTTTTTGCATTTCGTCGGACTGGGAGCGGTTCGGGGCGTGATTTCGGGCCTTGGATTGCTCAATCTGTGGATTGCGCTTCGGGACGCTATGCGTAACCCGGCAGACCGCGATCAGCGATGACGCGCAGCGATCTGTTGATCAAGCACTAAGCGACTGGTGACAGCAGTTCGGCTTTGCTAGCTTCTGACTCGCAAATATATGGAAGCAACTGCACAGAACCGCGAGCGCGTGACTTAGTCACCGACATGGACAGCGATTTAGTGGATGAAGATCTGGGAAAGAGATACAAATTTCTGCTTATGCACTTGCCAGCAGAATAGAAGTTATATGAGCTTCTGATTTATGTTACCTTTGTGCACTCTGGAGTAATCGCCGAAATTGATCTTTTCAGCGACTCTGAATCTACTTCTTTCTCCTGAGCGACTTTATCCGCGTCCACACCATAGGAACAGCAGCGGCACCTAAGCCCAGCATACCCATTACTACGGTTGGGTCTTCCGGGGATTCTACACAACCGCCGATTCCCTGCGCGGAAGCCGACCGCGTGGCGAGGACAATGAATGAAACTGCAACCAAGGTGAGAATGGCTTTGCCGCTAATGCGCATTGGATCCCTCCAGGAAATTCCTAGTTGACCTTCTGGTCCGGGTCTTGCTGCTCGAGAATAACAATTGCCTGACTCGGCTCTCGCTGCAGCGAACAAAGAAGCCTTCTAAGCGGAACTATATCTCAGAAATTGCTTTGTGCCAACCCTTTTCAAGAATCATGCCAACGAGCCTAATCGCCGCCAACTTATGTTGATCCTATGAAAAATACATGGTTGTAATGTATGTTGTGGCATCTTTGCTGTGATACTTTGGCGTTGCCAAGGGAAATGACAGTTAGCTACCGATTGTTTGTGGCTTACTTGATTACTAACTTCATACCACTCGGAAGAGATTTGGTAGCCACCACTTGAGTGGCGATCTGTGCGTTGGTAGCCACGCAGTCTAAGTGGCACTGGATGAACAGGTCTGCAAAATTTCCATGGCGCTGTAGTAATCGCGGCACCCATTACCCCTCCCCAGATCGCAGAGATACACGCTAACTCGCACGGCACTGTATTGGCTCGCCGCGCGCGACGTCGGAGTTGCCTCAGCTGTTTTCTCACTCTTACCCACGGAGGATGCGAAATGCGAATTGCAAGGTCAAGTTTTTCGACGACAAAAGTTCTGTTGTGCGGCTTCATAAGTGCAGCAGTATGGTCAGGGACGGGGTGCGGTACTGGTCCTGTTTCGATGGAAGGCCCTATTTCGGGCATGTCACTCACAGCCACCGTCATGGGTGGCCGAAAGCCCGTTTCTGGTTCAGCGATTACGTTATACCAGGCCGGCACCACCACCGGTGGTAACGCGAGCGTTCTCGCGACAGCGACGACTAACGCCAATGGGAGCTTCAGCTTTGCTTCGTTCAGCTGTGTCGGGGCGTCTGAGCTCTATATCGTCGCGACTGGTGGAGATGCCGGCAACGGCGTTAACCCCAACATCATGCTCCTGGGTGCGGTCGGTCCCTGCAACGCTTTGCCGAGCGGCATCAATATCAACGAGTTGTCGACCGTAGCTGCGGCGTATGCATTCAATCAGTTCATGAACCCAAGCGATCCTTCGCAGATCAGCGCGCCGGGCGCTCAAGGTACGGATCAATACATCGGAATTACCAATGCGGCGCTGGTTCTTAAGACAAATCTGGTAAACATACCGACAGGCCGTGCGTCGGCAGTTCTCAGTACCAATGGAAATTCACCCGCCACCCTGAACACTCTGGCTGACGCCCTGGTAGCGTGTGTGAACGCAGTCTCTCCGTATAGTGTGTGCGACACCGTGTTCAATGCAACTACCCCGACAGCCCGCAGCGCTCCAACAAACACTCTGCAGGCCGCTTATGACATCGCCGCCAATCCAGGCCAGAACGTATCGGCGATCTTCGGGTTGGTCGCTCTTATTCCTCCCGGCGAGCCGGCGCCTTTCACCCCCGCCTTGGGTAGTGCCCCAAATGACTGGCTGCTGGGGGTGAGATTCGTCCCGGCGGGTCTCAACATTCCGCAATTTATGCGGATCGACAAGAATGGGAATCTTCTGATTGCAAACTACGGCGGCAACAGCATCATCGAGTTGAACCCAGTAGGGGTACAAACGTCCCCGGCTGGAGGTTTTACGCCGGCCGGCATCAATGGTCCGAAGGGCTTTACTGTCGACGCTGCGGGAAACGTATATATCGCGAATTTTAACAACGGCACCGTCGAAGTTATGAACAGCGCTGGTACTGTCACAGTCCCGGCCTTCGGCACGGCCAGTGACTTCGTCAGTCCGAATTCCGCCGTTCTCGATTCGTTCAGCCAGCTGTGGGTAGCGAACAGTGGAGCGGGCGCCGCCGGACCCGACCTCACAGTGGCATCAACGGCCGGTGTGATCAACTTCAGGGTTTCGAATAATTTTGCACTGAACGAACCGTTCATCGTTCTGGCTGACACCACTACAAACCCGAACATTATGTGGGTCACCAATTCCGTAGGAGGCGTTGTATCCCGACTGGTGAATAACGGCACCAGCACGATAACCGGAAGCCAGGTTTCCGGTGTCGGTACCCAGCTACGCGGCATAGCCCTTGATACCGCCGGGAATGTCTGGGTCTCGGATACCAATCCCGGTACGGGAGGTGTATCGAAGATCAGTAACGCGGCCACGCCAGCCATTCTCCTTGGACCGGTTACCGGTGGTGGAATCACAACCACCAGCAAGCCATCCGGCATCCAGGTGGATCCCGCCAACCATGTATGGGTGAACAACAACAGTGGTTCGTTGACCGAGCTTGATAGTAACGGAAACGCGATCAGTCCTGCAGGTGGATTCACCGCGGGCGGGCTGATCCACAGTCCCGACCTTGGCATCGCAATCGGCCGAAGCGGCAGCATATGGATTGCTAATACTGCTAACGGTAATGCCTCCATCGTTCAGTTAATTGGAGCTGGCAAACCAACGGCAACTCCGAAAGTGAGTGGCAGGCCGCTCGCTCCGTAGTTTCGCAGTTCGCATCACTCCCAAACCCTGCACATCAGCGTCGAATCATCGACCCTGATGTGCAGGGTTTTCTGTTTATGCCATCTACCATCGGACGCAACTCGACGAAAGAGACGAGCGGATTCGAATTGATGAACACTCTCGATCGTGCGATACCACTCCGGGAAGGTACACTCAAGGTTCGGGCCATTCGATGTGACGAAGTAAGGCAGCAATCAAATTTATTGCAGCTGAATTGAGATGAGTCGAGAGAATGAGTGATACGTCCCAACCCGAAGCGCATGCTGCATTTGATCCTCTACCACAACCGGAACTTCCGCAGCTTGAGAGCGCCCCCCTTGCTTACGAGAACACGGCTTTTCTAAATAGCGCCGATGGCCGCCTGATTCGGATTCTTGCTGAATATACTGAGCCGCTCGCGCGTTTTCGCCGCGAACGCATTCAGGACACGGTGGTCTTCTTCGGTTCGGCGCGCTTTCATGGGTTGGCGGAAAATCATGCATCGGCCAACGGAGGCAGGGCAGTGAAGCTGCTCGACAACACCGGTTCGGCTGCGCCTGCTCCGGAAAGCGAGCAGCCTGCAAGTGTTCATGAAATCGCTGAAGGCACGGCCAGCGAGCTGGGCCGCCGCCGCGCCGTGGCCGCAGTTGAGATGGCTCGCTATTACGAAGATGCACGTCGCCTTGCCGGCCTTGTGACGCGCTGGGCGAAGACACTCTCCGGTCCTTCGCAACGACATCGCTTTGTTGTGACTTCTGGCGGAGGTCCCGGCATTATGGAGGCAGCAAACCGCGGAGCCCACGAAGCTGGCGGAAAGACCATCGGGCTGAATATCCGGTTGCCCTTTGAACAGCGACCGAACCCGTATATCACTCCCGAACTCAACTTCGAATTTCATTACTTCTTCATGCGCAAGCTGTGGTTTGCGTACCTGGCCAAGGCGTTGGTGGTCTTTCCAGGCGGCTTTGGCACGATCGACGAGATGTTCGAGACGCTTACTCTTGTGCAGACCCACAAGCTTGCGAAGAACATCACGGTCATTGTCTATGGTTCGGAGTATTGGAAGAACGTTTTGAATTTTGACTGGCTCGTCGACACCGGCGCGATCTCGCCGGGAGATATCGACCTGTTTCAGTTTGCCGACACTCCTGAGCAGGCATTTGAGTTGCTCAAGCAGGGGCTGATTAGAAATCATCTGCAGACCGAGACTCCGCATCCCGCTCAGAATGCCGGGACGGAGATTGTTCCTGGGTTGAGTCTTGAGGACTTGCTTGGTCCGGATTTTGCAAAGACGCGGTGAGGCTTTGATTCAGGGTAAGGGGAGTTCTGCTGCTCCGGCCAGTTCGCGCACGGCTTCGGACTCAACCGCGACCAGTTCAATACGGCGATCGCGAGTCGGCAGTTCGCCGCTGTTGCTGCGGATCGGCTTCTGGGTTTGCATTGTTATCGCAGTTGCGGTGGTGGTGCGCAGGCTCGTAGCGCTGGCGCGGCCTTCGACATCGGGACCGCCTGCGATGGCCGGCCTCGATGAGTTCTTCGCTTCGCACACGGTTCTTACACTGTGTCACATTGTGCCTGCTCTACTGTTCGTTATTGCTGTGCCGTTCTATTTCTTTGGTAGTGGACGGGCTGCGGGCCAGGCGAGACGGCTCATCTTTCCCCTTGGGGTAGTGGTGGGAATCACCGCCTATGGAATGAGCGTTGATTCGGTCGGTGGGTGGGTTGAGCGGTCTGCGGTTCTTATTTTCGATACGATCTTTCTGTTTTCTCTATTTCGCGCCTGGCAGAGCTGGCGCAGCGGAGACCCGCACAGGGAAAGGCGCTGGATGTTGCGTGCGGTGGTGGTCCTGCTTGGGATTGCTACGACGCGTCCGGTGATGGGTGTCTTCTTCGCCACTGCTGCTCTGACTCACCTCAAGCCAGCACAATTCTTCGGCATTGCGTTCTGGATTGGATTCTCGATCAACGCCGTGGTTGTTGAGCTATGGTTAAGGCGTTCAGAGGGCTAATTTTGCATCAGCCCGTTATTTCCTTGATTCGCCTGACGTTGAAACGGCGGGATTTGAACCCATCTTCGCAATTCTTTCACCGTCTGTTTATCAATATCCGTCGATACTGTCTGCAAGAACTGCCGATTCAAACAGGGGACAGGAGGCAGTATGCCAACATCGACGATCTCGTATCTCTGGCGCGACCCCGGAGCTGCCGACAACTTCAAGACGGGCGTTTCTCTGCATAGTCATACCAACCAGTCGCAGGAGACGCTGGATTTTGTGGCCAGCTGGGGAGCGCAGTACAAGCTGGTCCGTCCTTTGCTGAATCAACTGGAGCACCGATCTAACAAGAATCAGGGAATTGCGGTGAACTGGAACGCGAGCTATTGGACTCCGCCGTTGACGCCGAAGCTTGCTTTTGACCTTGAGAGTGGGCAGATTCAGAAGCTTGGCCTGGGCGCACTGGTCTCAATCTCGGATCATGACAATATTCAGGCGCCGCTGAAGCTGCGTTCGGTTCCTTCGACTCGGCATATTCCCGTCTCTGTGGAGTGGACTGCGCCGTATGGTGGCGAGCAGGCGTTTCATCTCGGCGTGCACAACCTGCCCAGCGCACGCGCTACGCAATGGATCGAAACGTTGAATGAGTTCACCGCACATCCAGATGATGGCCGTCTCACTGAGATTCTTGTGGCGCTCAATGAAGAGCGCAACGTGATGGTGATCTTCAATCATCCACTGTGGGACCTGTATCGAGTGGGACAGGGGAAGCATGAATTTCTGGTGAATGAATTCATGCAAAAAAACGGGGGATTCCTACACGCTCTTGAATTGAACGGCCTGCGCGACTGGGAGGAGAATCGCGCGGTGCGGAGGCTGGCAGAGCGATGGAACATGATGCTGATCTCGGGCGGAGACAGGCACGGAGTTGAGCCCAACGCGAACATTAACCTTACGGACGCCACCAGCTTTAACGAGTTTGTGCATCAGGTTCGCAAGGAACGACGCAGCAACTTGTTGTTTATGCCGCAATACAAGGAGCCGTGGAAGCATCGCATTCTGCAGTCGACCATGGACGCTATCCGCGACTATCCGGACTTTCCGCAGGGTTCGCGGACATGGGACGAACGGGTCTACCATCCGGACGCGCAGGGGGTTATACGGCCGCTGAGTGAGCTCTGGCCGGGCGGCCGGGCGCCCAGAACATTGCAGGCGGTGCTGTCGATGGTGCGTATGATGGGGAAAGGCCCATTCTCGAGCAGCCTGCGCTATGCGTGGAGCGATTCGAGCCAGGTGCGGCTTGAGCTGGGTGAACAAGAAGCTTATTAGAGATTCGGGGAGAGTGGGCTCCCGGATTTTGATTTCGAGAGATAGCCCAATCGAATTTGCCGTGCCGGCGTCTGACATTCAACATGTTGTCAAAACAACCTCGAGTAGCTTATTTTCCCGACTCCTTCCACGAAGTGAACGGGGTGGCGCACACCAGCCGCCACTTTGAAGCTTTTGCGCGGCGCAAAGACCTGCCGTTCCTATGCGTTCGCGCGGGCGATCGCGGGCAGGCGTTTATTGAAGACGGCAACGTGTGGACGCTGGAGCTGCCGCGCGGGATTTTTTCGTTTGCGCTTGAGAAGGATTTGCGCTTCGATCCGGCTTTCCCGCGGCATATTCCGTTGATTGGAGAGGTGCTTGACCGGTTCAAGCCTGACCTGATTCACATTACCGGACCGAGCGAGGTGGGCATGCTGGGGGCGGGGCTGGCCTATCATCGCGATTTGCCGCTGGCGGCGTCGTGGCATACCAATGTTCACGAGTACCTGGCGCGCCGCTCGGACTGGCTGCTCCGTCTCCTGCCGGAGCGGCACTCGCACTCGACGGGGAAGAAGATTCAGGACATTACGCTGGCTGCAGCGGCACGGTTCTACTCGATTGCCAAGGTGCTGTATGCACCGAACATTGAGCTATGTGAGCTGTTGGCGGCGAGCACAGACCGTCCTTGCCACCTGATGCCTCGTGGAGTAGATACGGAGCTCTTCTCTCCGGAGCATCGGAGGCGCGATCCGGGTGATCGCGACGTTGTGCTTGGATTTGTCGGGCGCTTGTCGGTGGAGAAGAATGTCGGCCTGCTCGCTACTATTCATGACCAGCTGATCGCGATGGGGCACAGCAACTTCCGCTTTCTCATTGTTGGTCATGGTGGTGAGGAGCAGGGGCTGCGGGAGAGAATGCCGCGGGCCGAGTTTGCCGGGGTGTTGCACGGGGCTGACCTCGCGCGGGCTTATGCGGGGATGGATATCTTTGTCTTTCCATCGCACACGGACACATTTGGCAACGTGGTGCTGGAAGCGCTGGCCAGCGGGGCGCCCGCAATTGTGACCCCGGATGGCGGCCCGCGGTACATCGTTCGTGATGTGGCGGATGGATCGGCTACGGGAAGGATTATTCCGGACGAGGGATTTGCAAATGCAATCGCTGAGATTATGGCTGATTCAGCGGGTCATGAGGCGATGAGGAAGGCAGCTCGGACTTACGCCCTTACGGCATCGTGGGATGCGGTCTTCGAGGGCGTATATGAGGGCTACAGGGATATTCTGCCCGCCGGGCGCGAGATGGCGCTGACGGGCAGTTGATAGCTCATTAAACAGTCAATAGGTATATACAGAAGTTCCGTCATCATAGCCGTTGGTTTGGACGCGGATTGTCACGACGGTACCCATAGTTATGTCAGGCGCAGGAGTGAAGATCGCGTTTCCTGGTGGCTGGGGCGCGAGTGTACCGTGGGCTGGTGCGTCGAGAGACCAGGTAAGGGCAGGCAGTGCGGAGCCCGGGGCGGCGTTCACCAGGCTGGCTGCGAGTGTGACCGGACCGGGGGTGGCTGAGCTGGCAGAGGTCGGGGAGATTGCGAGGGCGGGTTTGGCAATTCCTGCGGGACTGCTGAACTGGATGCCTTTGCTGACGAGATACGAGCTTGCGCTGATGCCGAGGAGGGCGAATATTTCAGGGGGTATTTTGCTGGGGAATTGTGGCGTCGCTCCACCGACGCTGACGAGAAACAGAGTTAATGAAATCACAAAAGTGAATATCAAAAACTGAAGCCGCGAGAGGCTCGCATCACCGTTGTTTTCGGAAATCAGCTTCGCGAGCGAGATCTTCCCCGTCCAGATTAAATAGAGGATGGTGATCGCAAGCAAGCCTGCAAACCCCTCGAAGATAGCTCCTGCAATCAATGCAAGCCAACTCATGACTCTGTCACCTTTCTATTGCTGGTTTTTGAAGAACGCAAAAGCTTTACCGCCGAGATAGGCCGCATTACTGACGCCGAGTAATCCGAGCGTACCGTCGGGCAACTTGGGCATTTCGCCCGGACTGGCCTGAGCAGCGCTGAGGAGATAGTGGATGGCTACACCTATCGTTGTTACAAGCAACTGGATCCGCAGGGGGCTGAAATAGTGATTGCCCTTTGCATCAAGTCCATACAGTAGATAGCGGGTGTTGATCTTTCCATTGAGCAGACGATAGGCAATGATCGCCGCCAATCCTATCAGGAAGAGACCTATCTCCCATTTCGCAATCAATGCGAGTGAATCGTGGCTCATCACGGGTCTCCACTCATAGCGTCAGGTCTGAGATCGGGTCGTTAGCGGATAGGCTGCATAGTACAACAAAATTTCGTAACGTTGGAGGATTTTCTTTTGCTGCGATTGGGGGCTATGGTTTGCCGCTTGCCGGCGTCGGAGATTCGCCTATTCCGCAAATTTCGCGATTGAAAAAAGTGTCGGAGGTGCGAAGATCAGTCATGCCCACACGGATCATCTTTCTGGCTGTCATTTTTTGCTGTGTGTCCCTGTCTCCGGCTCAGTCTGGCGTGCCCGCGCAGACGGAGATGGACAAGGATTTACTTGAGGCTTCGGTTTCGCAGCTTGAGAGGTTTTATGCGAGCCACAAGTACACGGTGACGGAGGTGGTGCGGTGGCACCTTGCGCGAATTCATCGGTACAACGGCATCTATCGTGCTGTTGAGACGGTTATGGAGAAGGATGCGCTGGCGCAGGCTGCGAATGAAGACGCGGAAGGCGCGGCAGCAGCGCATGGAGCGTTATGGGGAGTCCCTGTTGTGATCAAGGCCAACACCAGTATTGCGGGGCAGGTTACGACAGATGGCTGGGCTGGTTATACGATTCCGGGCAAGGAGCTGATTGCGCGCCGGGATGCCACGATTGTGGCCAAGTTGCGGGCTGCAGGGGCGATCATTCTGGGGCACACGAATATGCCGGACTTTGCTGCGAGCGATACGAATCGCAGCACCTCTTATGGGCGTACGGGCAATGCGTATGATGTGCGGTTTTCGCCGGGTGGGTCTTCGGGCGGGACAGTCACGGCGGTTACATCAAACATGGCTGTGCTTGGCAACGGAACCGACACCGGTAACTCGATCCGTATGCCGTCGGCGACTTCGGCGGTGATTGGTGTTTTTCCGACGCGAGGGTTGGTAAGCATTGCTGGAATTGCGCCGTTGGACTGGCTGCTCGACAACACGGGACCGATCGCGCGCAATGTGACGGATGCAGCGATTGCGCTGACGGTGATGGCCGGGGAAGATACGTTGGATGAGCGAACGATCGGCTCGTCGGAGAAGGCGCAACCTGGTCCATACACGCGATATCTGAAGGAGGGGTCGCTGAAGGGGAAGCGATTCGGAGTACCGGCGTTCATCCTCAGGGGGTCGGGCGTTCCGTTTCAGGGAGTGCCGTCTGAAGTACCGGACGATACGGCGGCCAAGCAGGAAGAAGAGCAGGCGGAGCCCCTGCGTCCCGAGACTCGGGCTGCGTTTATGAAGGCCGTTGAGGAGTTGCGGGGGCAGGGAGCTACCGTGGTGATCGATGATTCGATTCTGCCGGAGAGCTTTGCCAAGACAGCGAGTCGAGTGGGTACGTTCCCATATGTCCGCGAGGGCACGGAGGGATTTCTCAAGGTCTTTGGACCGCCGCAGTATCACTCGGCCGCGGAGTACGCGAAGGCGGTTGGGTCGCCGCTGCCGCCGACGATTGTTGGCGACTGGCCGGGAACCGCGAGACGGGGAGAGGTGACGGTGCGACAGGCGCTGATCGAGTCGGATCCGCATGCACAGGCTAACTACTTTGTGCCGAGAAAGCGCGTGCTGGACACTTACCTCGAGACGATGGATCGGCTGCATCTGGACGGGTATGTCTATCCGGCAACGCAGATGCCTCCGCCGGATGAGACGATGCCACAGAATGGGCAGATCAGTGGAGGGCCACATTCGGCTACGAGCTGGGTGAACATGATTGGCGTGCCCGCGGTGGTGGTTGTAGGTGGCTTCTATCCGGGTGGGCTACCGTTTGGGTTGGAGTTTTCAGCGCGACCGTGGCATGACGGCGATCTGCTTGGATACGCGTATGCGTGGGAGCAGGCCACACATCACCGGCATCCGCCGGTGCTAGTGGAGAGCGGCCTGCTGCCAGATGCACCTTTTCAAAAGAAATAAAAGACAGTTTGTGTCTGCCTCACTCCACTTCACCGATGTAAACGCCGAAGGGCGGCAGCTCGACTTTGTCGATGGTTGCCGGGTCAGATGTGTCGGGTGATTTGAGCAGGGTTTTGGATCGGGTTCCTTTGACTCCTGCGGAACTTGCGTTGAGGTTTACGGTCTGTGGCTCGGCGGTGAAGTTGGCAGCTGTTACGATTGCTCCTTTGCCCGGGCCTTTGCGAAGCCAGCTCAATACCTTGGTGTTGTCAGTGTCGAGCATGACTTGTTCGCCTGAGATGAATACCGGATTCGTTTTCTTGAGGCGAATGAGGGCGCGATACCAGTTGAGCAGGGAATTGGGGTCGGACTCTTCGGCCTTTACGTTGATTTTGTCTTTGTTTGGCGGCACGGGCAGCCAGGGTTTGGCGGTCGAGAACCCTGCGTACTCCGAGTCGTCCCATTGCATGGGTGTGCGCTCGCCGTCGCGGCCCTTGTCCTTGGGCCAGCCGGTAAGGCCTACCGGATCTTTCACATCTTCTTTGCGTGTGGGAGGAGTGGTCTTCATGCCGATTTCGGCGCCGTAGTAGAAGAGCGCTGAGCCTTTGCTGGCGAAGAGGACTGTAGAGATTACGCGCGTGATCGCCGTATCGTGAACGCCATCGCCGTAGCGCATATCGATGCGCGCATTATCGTGATTGTCGAAGACGAGCAGCGGAGTGTTGTCGTCAATCTTTGTTTCGACATCGTTGAGCTTGCTGCGAAATGTGGCGACGTCGAGCTTGTTGATGAAGCCGAGCTGGGTATCCATCGGAAGCTGGAACTCGGGCTTGTCTTTGGTTCCGTACATGCGGAGGAGATCGTTGATGGTGGGTACGTAAGTTTCGCCGATGAGCACTCTGCGGCCTGGGAAGACGTTGGGCTTGACGCTGTCTTCAACGGTGCGCACGTGCACCATTACCGGATGAACGCCGGGGAGATTGTTGGTGCGCGCGTCATCGAGGGACACGTCGCCGTAGTTGTTGAGAAAAGTCTTGCCGTTGGCGTCCTTGAGCTCTTTGTCGTCGATCCAGTCGGGATCTTCGAAGAGCGTCGTGATCGCATCGAAGCGGAAACCGGCGACGCCTTTGGCCATCCAGAACTTGAGAATATTGTCGAAGGCTTTCGACACTTCGGGATTGTTCCAGTTGAAGTCGGGCTGCTGGATGTAGAACTTGTGGTAATACCACTGGCGGGTCTTTTCGTCCCACTCCCAGGCGGAGTGGCCGAAGTCGGACTGCCAGTTGTTGGGCGGCTGGCCTTTGCCGTCGCGCCATACGTACCAGTTGCGCTTGGGATTGTTGCGTGAACTGCGCGACTCCTCGAACCACTTGTGCTTGTCGGAGGAGTGGTTCATGACCATGTCCATTACGACGCGGATATCGCGCTTCTTGGCTTCGGCGACGAGGCGATCGAAGTCGGCCATGGTGCCGTACTGCGGGTCAATCCCTTCGTAGTCAGAGATGTCGTAGCCGAAGTCGATCTGTGGCGAGGGATAGATCGGCGAAAGCCAGATTGCTTCGACGCCGAGTTTCTGCAGGTAATCGAGACGAGAGGTGATGCCGTTGAGGTCGCCAATGCCGTCGCCGTTCGAGTCCTGAAAGCTGCGCGGGTAGATCTCGTAGATGACTGAGTTCTTCCACCAGTTCTTGAGCTCAGAGGGGGAGTTAGAGGGCTGGCCGGTTGCAAATGGCTCGGCTCCGGTTGCAGTCAGGGCCAGGAGAAGGGTCAGGGCCAGGAGAAGACTCCGGGCCACGCGTCGCCCTGCCGCGAGGAGTGCGGCTGGACGCGGATGCGTGCTTTTCATTTTGCGTTCCTCCGGTTGTCGCCCGCCGCTCGACGCTGAGGATAGCTATTTCGGCGCGGTGTGACACCGCCAAGCTAATGCATTTTCGTGCGGTTGTATATGGATTTGTCGGGATCTGACTGGATTGGAATTCGGGATTTAGTGAGGGTTTTTCGAATCGCCTTGATCGGCGGAGCCGCTGTCGCCCGCGTTATGGTCCTTGTCGGTATCCTTCCCCATCCGGTCGAAGTCGACGCCAAACTCCGGAGACTTCTTGGTGCCGCGCACGTGAATCGGGACATCGGTGCCTGCGCCATTTTTCTTCAGGTAGTGGTCGGCGGGCTTGAGCAAAAGGCCTTTCCAACCGCCGACCACGCGGGAAAGTGTGGCATCGAGCTTGGCGTCGCCTTCAAAGTCCAGGGCGCCGGCCTGCATCCCATACTTGCCATGCACAGCAATCACGGCCCCCGGTACTTTGTAAGTCATGTCCGGTAGCTGAAGAGAGCCACCACCGAGCTTGAAATGACCCTGCATCTCGGAATAAATGACCTCAGGCTCAGCGGTTTTTACATCGCCAGCACGGCCCTGCCCGCGCAGGCTCAGCTGCCGAATGCGTCCCTGCATCGTCTCGTTGCTGAATTGCACGTTGGTCAGGTGGAATTGTCCATCGAGCTGGAGTTTATCCATGACGCTCTCTTTGCCCCATGGCAGATGGAGCTTGGTCTTGAGCGTGAGATCCCCAACCATGAATGGCTGATCGGTGCCGGCGGCAATCTGGAGGACATCCTGGATGTGGCCGCGATCGATGATCACATCGAGAGCAATGTCATGGCCTTTGGCTCCGGGGCTTATGTCGTCTGCGCGGAGCACTTTGCCTCTCGCCACAATGTGCGTGTGCCCGAGCATTGCATCTACCGGTTCCAGGTCTGTGTTGCCGTTGGTGCCGTCGACGATAGCGTGGAACTTCGTGGTCAGCAGGACTCCGGTGCCTTTATGGATGCGCTCCAGACGGAAGTCGGGCGTCCGTGTTGTACCGTCGGCGATGATCTGGCTGAGAGTGCCGGAATAGTGGCCGGTTGAGGAGAGGATGCCTTCGATGCCTTTGATGGTTCCCAGATCGGCGTTGTCGAAGTTGTAGTTGCCTTCGACCGGCAGTGCGTGAATATCGCCGCGTGCCCAGGGGCCAACGTGCCCTACGGAGTGAATCTGGCCGACGGGCTTGGCATTGGTCATGTTTACGTCGAAGGCGATGGGCTCTCCCTGGCGACCGGGAAAGAGGATTACGTTTGCGAATTCAAAGTCGAGAGGCTCTTTGACCTTGCCTGGCTCCTGGGTTCGTTCGATGAGCAGGGTAGCGTTTTTGCACTGGACCTTTCGGACCTGGATTTCCGGCAGTTTGAGGAAACCCGAATACGAACTCTGGGCCTGCGTGGACGGCTGTGCGGGCTGGCTCGGTTGGGGATTGGTCTCTTCCGGGGTTGGAACTGTGTGTGCGGTTTTCTTTCCGGACAAAGTTATTTGAGCGCGCTCTTCTTTAGGTGGGAGCACTACCTTCACGCCCTCTACATAAATGACCGATACGACGATTGGTTTACCGGGGAGGATGCGCCACGAGGTATGAAACCGCATCTTGCTGACGGTGATCCATGGCTCGCTATGGCGCTGTGCCTGGGCTGCCAGCTCGGGGTTTGCGGCTGCGGCCTGATCACCCGATTGCTGCTGGACTGTATCCGGCAGCCAGATGCGTAGTCCGCTGCCTTCGACCCAGAAGCCGTCTGCGATGGAGACATGCAGGTTGTCGAGCTCTACGTGGGCGTTGAAGCGTTTCTGCAGGGTATCGATGAGGCCGGCTCGGAGCATGGGCTCGGCGCGACGCAGGTAGTAGGCAGCTGTGCCGCCGATTGCGATCAGCACTACCAGCCCGATCGCGCCGATCCAAAGAAGCCACTTGGTCAGGCGTCGCATCTTCCGTTTCGGCTTAACCGGCTTCGCCATTTGGATGTTTTCCGCGGACTCCGACGCCCCATTCACTTCAGTCATTCAAACCCCTTGCTCCGCTTCGCCCCGTAAACCAAATGTTAAGAGCATGGGGATAGGACGCCGCTTTTACGCAATTGGCTGCTTTGGAGAGAAGAAGATAGCCTCCCTATCTCCACCTCGACGGAGCTAAACCTCTACCAGGTTTGATTTCGCGGCGAGGTGGGCGAGCAACACTTCCTGAAACTTTGATAGCCATGCCACCTGTGCCGGCCATGCAGGAGCGGTTACGAGCTTTCCATCTACCACTGCGTCTGTGATTGCAATGTCGGCATAGCGGCCGCCGGCAAACCTTACCTCGGGCGAGCAGGCAGGATAACAACTGACCTCTTTTCCCCGTACGACATCTGCGGCGGTCAGGATCTGTACTCCGTGGCAGATGGAGGCGATGGGTTTATCAGCCTGATCAAAATACCGCACTATGTCCAGTACCTGCTCATTCATGCGGAGGTATTCGGGGGCCCTTCCTCCGCCGAGTACGAGCCCGTCGTAATCTTCGGCTTTCACATCAGCAAACGTCGCATTCAAGACGAAGTTGTGGCCCACTTTTTCGGTATACGTCTGGTCGCCTTCAAAGTCATGAATCGATGTTCGAACAAACTGGCCGGCTTTTTTGTCCGGACACACGGCGTGGACAGTGTGTCCGACCATCTGCAGTGCGTGAAACGGTACCATAACTTCATAGTCTTCGATGTAATCGCCGACGATCATCAGCAGCTTTGCATTTTCCATGGCTCATGCTCCTGACCAAATCATAGCTCCGGAAGCCAGCACACGGAGTGACGGCTCGCCGGGCGCTTGGCGAGCCGGAAATTGCACCGGCGGCGTCTAAAGTAACAGGCGGTCTTTTGTTCGAGAGATTCGGTTGGCGATCCTCGCGCGGCCCCGCCGGTGGCACTCAATCCCGGCGCAGTATAGGCTGAGAGTTAGAAAGCATGCGCAAATATCGGTTTCCAGTACTCCTCTCATTCTCCGTCCCTACTACCGGTTTTCTACTCATCGTGTCGTCTACGGCTTTGTATGCGGCGCAGATGCCGACCAGCGTCGTCGCGCCTCCGAAGGCCGGGACCGCGAAGTCTACGCCGAAAACAGGTTCGGCGCCGATACCCAGGGCGAATGCTCCATTGCTTCCTTCGTCGTTTGCGGGATGGGAGGCTACATCGTCCAAGCCCGTGACTGATCCGGCGCAGGAGGACTCGGCCAACGTGGCTGCGCTTAAGGAGTATGGCTTCACAGATGGCCTTCTGAACGACTACACTCGCGACGAGGAGACAATTCATATCAAGGCCTTCCGATTTGAGGATGCGAGCGGCGCCTATGGAGCCTATACCTTCTACCGCCACTCGGGATGGCCGAGGGAGGATGTTGGAACCGGCGCAGCTTCTGACAATAACCGCGTCGTTTTCTGGAAGGGAAATGTCTTTGTCGATGCTGTCTTTTCGCATGTGACGGCCATGTCTGGCTCGGAGCTGCGCGAGCTTGCCGCACAGATTCCGCTGGCTGCAGGGAACAAGTCCCTCGCACCGCCGATTCTGGCCAGTCTTCCGCGGAAGGACATCGATGGGCAGACTATACACTACGCTTTGGGTCCGGCTGGATATGGCGGCTCGGGTGGCGTGTTGCCTCCGGAGCTTGTGGGCTTTGATCGCGGGGCTGAAGTTGTCACCTCGGGCTACAAACTAGTCTCCGGGCCTGCAACGCTCACGATTATCGACTATCCGACTCCGCAGATGGCTGCCAGTGGGGAGCAGGCGATTGCAGCTTACTTGAAAGCCGGCAATACACCACAGCATCCTTTTACCAAGCCGCTGCAGGACTCGAACCAGACAGCGATCGAAGTGAAGCGGAGCGGACCGCTGGTGGCGGTGGTGAGCGGCGATCCAATCCAGGACGATGCTCACAAACTGCTTGCGCAGGTTCACTACGAGGCTAATCTTGCCTCGTCGTTTTCCGGTTCCGGCGATACGGAAGTGCAAAAGACAGCGAAGCTGGTGGTCGGCATTTTGACGCTGGTTTTTGTCATGTTCCTGGCGTCCCTACTGCTCGGATTTTTTCTTGGCGGAGGACGAGCCGTGTACCGCTTCCTGCGGGGCAAGCCCATTTCTGCCGTCCATGATGAAGAATTCACGCAATTGGGTCTCCGCGATTAAAGTCTGTGGAAAAAATGGTACGAATTGCCGGGAAAACCCGCTATAACCCGACGAAACACGGAATGTCAAAGGCGAACAAAAAGTAAAGAGCTGAGTCAACGAGTGGCTTGCGTCCGTCCTTTCAAGTTATTGATTTAACAGTGTTTATTTGTGCTCCGAATTTGCCTTGACACCGACGCCACCCGCACCTAGTATGCAGCCAGAAAGTTCTGATGGCCTTGCCTCCGTTGGAACTATTCTCCCTGAGGAAAGAGCCGCCCAAATTTGGACGGCTCTTTCCGTTTTTGCCCACCTTTACCTCCGCTCGGCGCGCCTGTAGAATCGCAGTTGGGATTCTTACGCCGACGTAGCTCAGCTGGTAGAGCAACTGATTCGTAATCAGTAGGTCACCGGTTCAATTCCGGTCGTCGGCTCCATGTCCAAAATTCAGGCGGCAGAACAGCAATCAAGCAGCGCTGTGTTCTGCCGCCATTGTGTTTTGGGCTATTAGTTATGCTGCTCCGGCCATACGTTGCGAGCCTTCGGAGCTCATGGCTTCGATGAGCTTCTTGCTGAAGGCGGGAATATCGTCGGGCTTGCGGCTGGTGATGATGTTACCGTCCCGCACGACCTGCTCGTCGACCCAGTCGGCGCCTGCGTTCTTGAGATCGGTCTTGAGCGAGGGCCACGAGGTTATGGTTCGGCCTTTGACCACGCCAGCCTCAATGAGTGTCCATGGGCCGTGACAGATGGCTGCTACCGGCTTGCCGCTTTTGACGAATTCACCGATGAAGGCGACAGCATTCTTGTCCATACGGAGTGTGTCGGGATTCATTTGCCCGCCAGGCAGCACGAGGGCGTCGTAGGCATCGAGAGAGGCATCCGAGACCACGCGGTCGACTTTGACCTTCTTGCCCCAGTCGGTGTGGTTCCACCCTTTGATCTCACCAGACTTGATGGAGAGGACCTCAACGGTTGCTCCCGCGTCTTCCAGATTCTTTTTGGGGTCGGTCAGTTCGACCTCTTCGAAGCCGTTTGTTGCCAGAATTGCCACCCTCTTGCCCGTTAACTCTGTGCTCATAACTTCTCCTTATTCGAAAGCGAGATTTCGATTCTCGAGCCTTGGTGCACTCATGAGACGGCGAGAGCGTGATCAGACGTTGCACGCGGCGGGTAGGGCATTGCGAGGAGATGAAGGTCAGTTCGATGAGTGCACCAGCGGGTGTGCAGAATGAGGCGCGAACCACGTTAGGTACTCGTTATCCACGATTTTTTTCATTCCGCGGTTGTTAGGACGCCGATATCCACGGATAATCGCGGCATAATCGCCTCACTCCTCCAGGACCGGGGCACTAAATCCCGGCCGAAGGGTGGACGCCAGATCGTGACCCGCTCCCTTATTCGAGTGATGACTCGTTACAGCCGCCAGGATGCGTTGAGAATTCTCCAGATCAGCCCCCGCCAGTTAGCCAACTGGGAGCGGGCGAGTCTGATTCCAGCAAAAGAGCAATACGGCTTTCCGGAACTGGCGCAGTTACGTACGCTGCGGGAGCTCGACTTGCTGCGCATGCGTCCGCGGTCGATTCAGGCCTCAGTGCAGGCTATGAAGGCTGTCTCTGGCCTCAGTGAGCCTTTGCTGGAGGCGGCCGTGGTCTGTACGGGCACACATCTGGCATTTCGCCATTCAGGAACGATGGTTGATCCAATTAGCGGACAGCTGTTCTTTGATTTTGATGCCGGACGCGATGCGGCACCGCGAACTGCTGCGGTCAGTCTCTCCATGCTGCCGCCAGCGCGTAACGCTGTCGTTCGTTCGGAGGAGCTACAGTCGCTGTTTCTGCAGGCGGTGCAGGCGGAGGAGAAAGGCCGTAAGCAGGTTGCGATGGAGACTTATCGCAGCATTCTGGCGATCGATTCTGCATACACCGCGGCACTGATCAACCTTGGTACATTGCATTATCACCAGAAGCAGTACGCCCGGGCGGAGGAGCTTTACCGCCGGGCCACCATGGCTGATCCGACCTACGTTTTGGCCTTCTTTGATCTCGGGAACGTGCTCGACGAGCTGCACCGGCCCAACGAATCAATCGAGGCGTATACGAGGGCTATTTCGCTGACGCCCAATTACGCGGATGCTCATTACAACCTGGCGCTGGCTTACGAGCGAAAGGGCGAGCGGCGGCGGGCGCTCGCTCACTGGCAGACGTATGTACGGCTGGACAAGAGCGGGCCGTGGGCGGATCATGCACGCAGCCAGATTCGCCAACTGCTGAGCCGTGAGAAACTGGCCATTACGCACCGCACGGCATGCTTCCAGCCGCGACGGTATGCGACGCGTTCGTCACTCAAGCTGGTCAAGCTGGCTGAACCGGCGTCTGCCTGATTGATATGGATATTCGCGGCGCGGTGCTTTCGCAATACCTGTCTGCGATCGGGATGCTTGAGAAGGCGATTGAGCTTTGTCCCGAGGAGATGTGGCTCTCCGCTTCGGGGGCATCGCCGAACCGCTACTGGCATATTGCCTATCACGCGCTGTTTTACACGCACTTCTACCTGGCGCCGACCGAGGTGGAGTTTGTGCCGTGGCAGAGCAGCCGCGCGGGGTACAACTTTCTCGGCGCGGTTCCGGGGAAGACGGATGAGCCACCGAGGATTGATCAGCCTTACGCGAAGGCTGAGCTGCTGGAATATGCCACTCTTTGCAGGCGTGAGGCCGAGGCTCGGACTGCCTCGCTCGATCCCGATGCACCGTCGGGATTCTACTGGCTGGCTTTTAACAAACTGACGCTCCAGTTCTATAATATTCGCCATCTGGCTCACCACACGGGCCAGCTTGGCGAGCGGTTGCGATCCGAGGCTAACATCGGGTTGCCCTGGGGCAGGTGATCCGGTTCTTCCGTTAAGCTGGT